>JACKQG010000114.1_pt1 | contig 109927 bp, 111 predicted proteins | sample 8237621 | NCBI WGS metagenome assembly JACKQG01 (sample SAMN15677084, study PRJNA649215) | marine metagenome | biome: marine; feature: Black Sea; material: saline water; isolation source: suspended particulate matter (SPM) from the Black Sea western gyre | collected 2013-06-09/2013-06-10... | reverse complement strand
GTGGGCGCTACAGGATTTGAACCTGTGACTTCTTCCTTGTAAGGGAAGCGCTCAGTTTATAATATCTTCTGGTGGCTCATCATAACCCCACTCTTTTAGGAGCCTTAATGCTTCACGTCGATTGGTCTGATCAGTATCAGAATATTTGATTTGAATCTCTACAGGACCTTCTTGTGCTTGCATTTGTTTTTTTAATTCCTCACGAGCATTCTCAATGATCATTGACATGATTAAGGGTTTTGTATGACCTAAATATTTATTAAGTTCTTTTAGGTCCATAGTGTCAATTTCTCTTCCAATACGTTCCTGTCCTCTGGCATAGTTATCCATCATTTGTTGATAAATAGGGTAGTGGAGCTCTTGCGTTGAAGATTTGATCTTATCTACTACATGGGGTCTTTGTAGAGTTCGACATATAGCACTCGGGGAGAGGCCAAGTTGTTTTGCTATACTTCTTTGGCTCTCGCCTTCAACAGTAAGTTTTACAATCTCTATTTCATTCTTATTTAACGGCGTATTTTCACTTTTAGTCATTTTTAGTATTTTGGCAGATTCAGATTATAGTCAATGTTTTCCGTGTATGTTTTTTTCTGTGAAGCGCATTGATTAATGCCACACATTCTTATATATATGTAGTTAAAAAAGCGGCCTCGGCAAGATTCGAACTTGCGACACCAGGTTTAGGAAACCTGTGCTCTATCCCCTGAGCTACGAGGCCAAGTAAAAACGTAGTACTTGTAGGATATCTATTTGTATATAGGTAATAAATGTTAGCAGTCGACGTTAAGAATATTAAAAAAACTTTTACGAGCAAACAAGACACGGTTGAGGCAGTAAAAGATGTAAGCTTTCAGGTTGAGCAAGGAGAAATCTTTGGGCTACTTGGCCCTAATGGTGCTGGAAAATCAACAACTATCTTAATGCTGACAACACTCCTCAGCATTACAAAGGGAAGCGCATCAATATTAGGTATTGATGTTGAGACACAAGATAAACAAGTTCGAGAAAAAATAGGTGTTGCGTTACAAGACACTGGAATTGATAATCTATTAACAGGTAAAGAGTTATTTTTTACTACATGTCGTTTATGGGGATATAACAAATCTGATTCTGAAAAGAGAACAAAAGAACTTTTAGAACTGGTCGGTCTTACGGAAGCAGCTGATAGGAGAGTTAAGACTTATTCAGGAGGTATGAAAAGACGACTTGATTTAGGTCTAAGTCTCGTACACTCACCAGAGATTTTGTTTTTAGATGAACCTACCACTGGTTTAGACCCAGGTTCTAGAAGAGTGTTGTGGGATGAGATAAAAAGACTCAGAGACACAGGTGTTACAGTCATTTTGACAACACAATACCTTGAGGAAGCTGATGAACTAGCAGACAGAATAGCAATTATTGATGAAGGACTCGTTGTCGCCGAGGGTACTTCAGATGAGCTCAAAGCCAGTATTGGTGGGGATGTCATAACTTTTTCATTCGAAACAGAGGGAGATATTACAAAAGCGCAACAATTACTCACCGACTCTGTCCAAGAAAAAATGGAATTAAGAATCACTGTTGAAGATGGCGCTTCAAAAATTCCAGGATACTTAAAAGAACTCACATCAGCAGGTATTGAAGTCAGTTCAGTAGCTGCAAGTAAACCAACACTAGATGACGTATTTCTTGAAGTAACTGGTTATAGACTTGAGGGTGCAGATGATGCTGTTGAAGAGACACCAGCATCAACTAGAGGAAGAGGAAGATAATGGAATCAAATAGATCATTTCTCACCCAGCTGCAGATTTTAACAAAGAGATTATTATTACGTGTTATCCGTAGACCTTTGGCAGAACTTCCTAATATTTTTATCTCTGCATTTTTCCTGTTTGTCTATGACGGTGCATTAGGCGGGGTTTTTGGAGGTTCAGCACAGGGAACACCGTTTGATTTTGCGAATGGAAACTTTGTGAACTTTATCCTTCCGGTATCAATAGTCTCTGCATCCGTCAGTGGTGGAGCGTCTGGAATTTACTTGGTAGAAGATATTGAATCAGGAGTATTTAAACGTTATCAAAGTATGCCGATTTCAAAATGGGCAATTATTTTGGCTCCAATGTTAGTTGGTGCATTAAGAGTGTTGCTGCAAGCTGGATTAATCATGGTTATAGGAAAAATTATTGGTGCTGATCCTGCTGTTGGTGCAGTTGGTTACTTTATGGTTCTATCTATAGCTTTTTTATGGGGTATGGGATTTGCTGGTTACTCTGTTGCAGCAGGTGTCCGTTCTGGATCCTCCCAAGGTGCACAAGCAGCATCGTTCCTTTTCTTCCCTGCATTATTTTTGGCACCAACATTCGTTCCACGAGAAGCATTAAGAGGATGGCTTGCAACAGCCTCTGCATACAATCCAACTACGTATGTTATTGAGTCGATGAGAGCGATTATGGTCGATGGTTGGATTACAGATGTTATTTCAAAAGGCTATATAGCAGCAGGATCGTTTGCAGCAATCACGCTTACTTTTGCTGTTATTTCTGCAGGTAAAGCCACAGAAAAAGCATAAAATAACGTTTTTATTAGCAAATAAAATTAACTACTCTATATACTTCGTAAGGAAATTATGGAAGCAACATTAAAAGCAACATTGAGAGAAGATCAAGGTTCACCTGAGTCTAGAAGACTTCGTAAAGAGGGACTATTACCTGCAGTTGTCTATGGACAAGGCATGGAATCAACTGCTGTATATATTGATGCAAGAGAGTTTAGAAACGCACTTAAAACTGAGGCAGGTTCAAACATTATTTTAAATATTGAGCTTGGAGAAAAAGATAAAGTTACAGCTTTAGCAAGACAGATTCAGAGACATCCTTATAGAGATGAATTTGTTCATGTTGATCTAATCAAAGTAGACTTAACACAAACTGTAGAGGCAGAGGTTCAAATAAACTACCTCGGTATACCGCTTGGTGTTAAAGAAGAGGGTGGTTTGGTTCAAACAATCAACAACACGCTACGAATTAGTGCCCTACCTACAAATATTCCAACATCACTAGATATTGACATTAGCCACTTAAATGTAGGTGAAAATGTCAGTGCATCTGATATTGAACTTCCAGAGGGAGTTACTTTAGCTAATGAAGAAGATGATTCAGTCATGGTTACAGTTACCCTACCAAGAGCTGCTGTCGAAGAAGAAGATGTCTTGGGCGAAGGCTTAGAAGGCGAAGAAGGAGAAGTAGCTGCAGATGGTGAATCTAGTCCGGAAGCTGATGGGGAAGACTCCTCAGAAGAAAGTGCTGAATAAAAACTCAATTCTTCTTGTTGGTCTTTGGAATCCTGACGTAAAATATTCAAAAACACGACATAATATTGGAGCAGATACTCTCGTAAAATTTCTAGAGAAAAATGGCTCAAGTCTTAAAACTCACAAGTCAGGAATGTATCGATCAGCTGAGATCTCTCATAACGATACTAATTTAACGTTGTTGACACCAATGGTCTCCATGAATAATTCAGGAGATTCCTTGAGGGCATATTTGAAAAATAAAAATATCGATCATGAAAATATTGTGATTATTTATGATGATATAGATTTAGCATTTGGGAGACTCAGGCTTAAGCAGGGGAGCTCAGATGGTGGTCACAACGGAATAAAGTCTATTGATAAAACTATAAATAAAGACCATTATTGGAAATTAAAAATTGGTGTAGGAAGACCTCCAAGTGGAGTTGATCCAGCTAATTATGTTCTCTCAAAGTTCAACAATGAGGAGAGAGAAGAAGTAGAGTTTATTATAGAAGATGTGATTGACGTGATTAAAGCATTTTCTGAAAACCGTGAAGTAGCTATAAAGCAAGCTTCTGAGAGAAGAATAATTGATGTGATTTAATGAAAAAGTACATACCTGATTTGTTAGCTTGGTTTAGGATATTTTCATCACCTGTAATATTATTCTTAATTCTCCAAGATGGTTCACAAAATGGCCTGATGCTTACACCTGCAATTCTTGCATTTATAGCTGTATGGACTGATTTTTTTGATGGAAAATTAGCAAGAAAATGGGATGTTTCTACAAAGACAGGTGCCTTTCTAGATACCATTGCTGACAAACTTTTTGTAACATGTATATTTATCGGTTTTACCTATATTGATCGAGTTAATATCTGGATTACTGTTTTACTAATATCAAGAGAATTTATAGTAACTGGACTTCGTGGACTTGCTGGAAATGAAGGCAAGCTCATACCACCAAGTCCTCTAGGTAAAATAAAAGCTAGCCTGCAGTTTTGGGCAATAGGTTTTGTACTAATGGACTTTCCAGTAGACATAATGGGTGTGAGTTTGGACACAGTAGTTGTGTATCTAGCACTGCTTTTTTCATACATCTCGGGTTATCAATATTTCGCTGCTTATAATTCAGCAGAATAATGGAATATAAAAATATATTTATCACTGGTGCAACTGGTGTTGTCGGTAAACCACTATTACAAAAATTAATAAAAAATAATCATAATATTTACGCACTCGCAAGAAGTGAGGAAACCATGAAAGACCTCACTGATTTAGGTGTGTCTCCAATTAAAGGGGATTTATTTGAATCCTCATTATACGACCAACTACAAGATGCAAAGATTGATGCAGTTTTTCATGTAGCAGGCATGAATAAGATGTGTGCTAAAAATCCGGAAGCTATGTTCAACATCAATATAGAGGGTACAAAAAAAATGCTCGGTCTAGGAAACAGCTTAGGTATTAAAAAGTTCATTTATACATCATCAGCAGTGACACTGGGTGAGGAAAAAGGATTACCGGGAAACGAAGAGGCAACACATAGAGGTAGTTTTCTTAGTAATTATGAAAAGTCAAAATACGAAGCAGAAGTTGAGGCCTTTAAGTTTAAGAAAGAGTTTGAGTTTGTATCAGTAAACCCATCTTCAGTTCAGGGACCTGGGAGAGTTTCTGGAACAGCAAAATTGCTTATATCTTCTCTCAACAAAAAATATCCCCCTCTATTAAAAAACAATATCTCAATAATTGATATCGATAACTGCACAGAGGGTCACTACAACGCATTGGTTTACGGAGTAGATAATGAGAGATATGTTCTAAACAGTTTTCATGTCTCTTCAGAGGAACTGATAGAAAAGGTAAAAAATACTACCTCATGGAATGGTTCTCCAATTTATATCCCAAAAAGAATTTTAAAATTAGCAAGTCCCATTTTCGATCTAGTGTCGCTGTTCTCTTCAGGAGATTCTATAATCTGCAGAGAATCCGTCAGAGTCTTAACGCATGGACATCTATATGATGGCTCAAAAGCAGAGAGAGATCTCAAACTCGAGTACATCCATGTAGATGGTTTTATTCATAAAATTATCAGCTGGCTCATATCTCAGGGATTGATTGAACTAGAAATACAAAAAGAAAGCTGAACAATGAGTGAATTTGACGAGCTAATACTTATTGTTGAAAAATTAAGAGTTGAATGTCCATGGGACAAAGAACAAACACACGAGTCTTTAGCAAAACATTTAATTGAAGAGTCTTATGAGTTGCTAGATGCAATCTCAAAATTAGATGCTACTCAGGAAAGTTTCGATGATCTTAAAGGTGAACTTGGAGATGTTCTTCTACAAATTTTCCTTCATTCAAAAATAGCTGAGGAGAAAGAATTCTTTAACATGTCTGATGTCATGATAAGTTTGCGTGAAAAGCTTATAAAGAGACACCCTCATATTTTTGAAGATAAGCAACTAGAAACCGCAGAAGAAGTAGAGAAACAATGGGAGAAAATTAAACAGCAAGACGGTAATTCTATCTTTGATGACCTAAACCACAGTCTTCCACCTGTAAATGTTGCTTTTAAAGCTCAGAGAAAAGCAAAAAGTCTTAATCTCTCTTATTCAAACTACGAAGAGGCCTTGGAGGACCTGATTTCTGAAGTTGAGGAATTGAAGGATGCAAAAAATTCAGAGGATAGAAAAAGTGAACTTGGAGATGTTTACTTTTCACTTCTCAATGTCTCCAGATACCTTGATGCTGATCCTGAAGTGCAACTAAAAAGGTCTATTGACCGATTTGTTACAAGAGCTAGATATGTTGAAGAGCATTATCATGATGGTGACGACTTGAATGAGCTTTGGCAGAAAGCAAAGAATAACCAAATAAAGTCGTAAACTTTAAAAATTCTGTTAGATTTTAAATAACAGGGTTATGAATACAAATATTAATAAAATTCACGCTAGGTATGTCCTAGATTCAAGAGCTAATCCCACCGTGGAAGCAGAAGTTACTCTAGATAATGGTTCAAAAGGAAGAGCATCAGTACCATCTGGAGCATCAACAGGTAAATTAGAAGCTCACGAACTTAGAGATGGTGATGATAAATTTCTCGGTAAAGGTGTTTCTAAAGCTGTTGATAAAGTCAATACGGAAATCTTTGAGCTCTTAAAAGGTCATGATGCTGGAGATCAAGACAACCTTGATAAATTAATGATCGAGCTTGATGCCTCAACTAACAAAAGTAATCTTGGTGCAAACTCAATTCTTGCTGTATCAATGGCCTGTTTAAATGCATACGCAGTAGCAACCGATAAGCAAATGTATGAGTTAGTTCCAAACATATATGGACCTCCATCATTACCAGTACCTTTTATGAATATCTTAAATGGTGGTGCTCATGCTGATAATAAGGTAGATATACAAGAGTTTATGATTGTTCCTCATGGTTTTGATCAATTCGATCATGCACTGCAAGCAGGTGTAGAAATATACCACACTTTAAAGAAGCTTCTTAAGGATAGAGGTCTTGCAACGAATGTTGGAGATGAGGGTGGATTTGCTCCTAATTTAAACTCTTCTGAAGAAGTACTCAAAATAATCATTGAAGCTGTTGAAAAAGCAAATTACAAAATGGAAGAACAGGTGTCAATAGCCTTAGATGCTGCTTCCTCAGAGTTTTATGATAACGGGACCTATTTAATCGAGAATGAAAAACTCACCTCAAGCGATATGGTTAATTATTTAATAGACCTCACAGAAAAGTTTCCAATCGTGTCTATTGAGGATGGTCTTGCCGAAGATGATTGGGATGGTTGGAACGAAATTACTGCAAAAATAGGAAATCAAATACAACTCGTCGGAGATGATTTATTTGTTACGCAGTCTCATATGCTTCAAAAAGGTATCGAGGAAAACTCTGCAAATTCAATTTTAATAAAAGTAAACCAAGTAGGTAGTATTTCTGAAACCTATGAGACTATGTCTCTTGCACAGAAAAGCAACTTTACCTCAATGGTTTCTCACAGGTCTGGTGAAACAGAGAATGTATTTATAAGTCATTTAGTTTCAGGAACCTCCAGTGGTCAAATAAAAACAGGTGCACCAGCAAGATCAGAGAGAACAGCAAAATATAACGAATTACTTAGGATTGGAGAAGTCTTAGGTTTGGACAATTTTAATAATTCAAAATGGAACAGTTAGAAACCTTTAAAAGAAATCTTATTTCAAAAATAGTCATATTTGCTGTTACTTTTTCTGCTGCGTACTTTGTATTATATACATATCAAGTAACCTACAAAAACTATAAATCCATGGAAACAACGCTTGAAAAACGAATTGAACATTCACAGGAACTTAAAAGTCAGATAAATGAGTATCAAACAAAAATAGATAATTTAAATGATCCTGAAAAATTAGATCTAATCCTACAAGAACACGGTTATGGAAAAGCTGGAGAAGTTCTCCATAAGTTTGAGGTACCTGAAGCTGTAACTCCTCTTGAGGAAACACTTCGGAGCGAAAGAAGCAAGAGTATTTTTGAATATTTTGTTGAAAGTATCATTGGTACTAATGACAAATCACAATAAACAAATTGTAGAAATTCAACTAGGAAGAAAACTTAGAAGTGAGGTTAAGGTCACAACACGTTGTCACTTCAATCTTCCAGTAGTTATTAAGGTTCCGCCGAATTTAGATGATGGAACACCTTTTCCAACAACATATTGGCTTTCATGTCCAATGTATACTAAAAAAATTGGTTCTCTAGAATCCAAAGGATTAATTAAAGAGCTTGATAGTCAAATACAAAGTGATAAAAATTTATACAAACAGTGGATTGGAAGGCAAGAGTCATATGAAGCTGAACGAAATGACGAGGTAGATGAAAATTCAAAAATTCCTCCATATGGAGGAGTTGGAGGAGCCCGGGAAAGTATAAAGTGCCTACACTCACATTTTGCAGATCAGCTTGCTACAGGAAAAAATATGGTTGGAAATATCGTCGAAGAATTGGTTGGCGGATACAACTGTGTAGAGCCTTGTATAGATAAAGATAAAATGGAAAAAAATACAGCTTGGAAAGTTGAATGGTAAAGATAGCTGCAATTGATTGTGGTTCAAACTCGACCCGCCTTTTAATTGCAGATGTATCATCTGGCACCCTTTCTCCACTTTATAAAACACATCAGGTTACTAAAACTTCAGAGGGAGTTGAGGCAGATAATAATATTTCTCAAGATGCAAAAAATCGTCTAATAAAAACACTCAGAGGTTATTTAAAAAAAATTAACTCAGAGAATGTGGACCAAATTATTATTACCGGCACAGCTGTGTTTCGGGATGCTGACAATTCTGAAGCAGTAATAGAAGAGATAAGAAAAAAATTAGATTTAGAAATTCAGATCATATCCGGTGAGGAGGAAGGCTTTCTTACATCCTTGGGAGTTCTTTCGTCTAGCAATATTAAAGATAATTTTTTTATAGTAGATATTGGAGGAAGAAGTACAGAGTTAATATATGACATCAACAACCGTACACAGGTTAATTCTTTAGATATTGGAGTAGTCTCATTAAGAGAGCGATCACTAACTGAGAATCCTCTTGATCAGTCTGAAATACTTAAAGCAAATGAAATAATTAATCAAAGTTTAAATGTTCAAATTTCTTCCGACAAAGCTTACATGATTGGGGTTGCTGGAACATTTACTTCTATAGCTTCAATATTTTTAGGACAGAAAAAATATGATGAGGAAGAGATTCATATGATTACTTTAAGTTCTGATTGGGTATCTGATTTTTCTTCCAGATTGAATAAAATGTCAGAAGCCCAAATTATAAGTAATTTTCCATCCCTAGATCCAAAAAGAGCAAAAACTCTATCTGCTGGAGTCTTAATAGTTACTAATATCATGAAAAAATTTAAATTTGATGAGCTAAAAGTCTCAAAAAGTGATATTTTAGAAGGGCTAATCTTAAAAAATTATTAAGTTTAGACAGGTAGCCCGGGTGGCGGAATTGGTAGACGCGACGGACTTAAAATCCGTTATTCGAAAGGATGTGGGGGTTCGAGTCCCCCCCCGGGCACTTAATTAAAAAAAGTTACATTTTCAACTGAAAATCAAGAATTATTCTAATTTTTAATGTTGAAACTAACTTTCTCTTTATTATGAGGATAGCTAAAAATACCTTATTTTTAGCATACGTACGTATAAAAAAGGGGAAGTAAATAATGAAAAAATCATTATTGATTAGTTTCTTACTCTTAACTCTAATTCTTGGAGCATGTGGTGGTGGAAGCCTAGAAGGCGAAGAAGTCACAATTACAGGTGCTTTAATTGGTTCTGACCAAGACGGATTTAGAGCTGCGTTTGAAGACTTTACTGAGGAAACAGGAATTATTGTTTCCTACCAAGGGTCTGATAACTTTGAGCAAGAAATACAAATTCAAATGGAATCTGGTGATACACCAGACTTCGCATTATGGCCACAGCCAGGAGCTGTTGTCGATGCTGCTACTAGAGGATACTTGACTCCTATTGAAGATCTAGGAATAGATCTTGAGGAATATCAAGCTAACTTTTCATCTTACCTTGTAGGATTAGGAGTTGTTGACGGTGTAATCTATGGTGGCGCAAATGCAGCTAACCTAAAAAGTATTGTTTGGTATCAACCAGCAGAATTTGAAGCAAGAGGATATGCAATTCCAGCTACTTGGGATGAAATGATTGCCCTTGCAGATCAAATTGTTGCTGACGGAATGAATCCATTCTGTTTTGGTATGTACTCAAACGGTGCATCAGGTTGGTTAGCAACTGATTGGATGGAAGATATTATGTTGAGAACCGGAGACGGTGTTGATTCATATGATAAGTGGGTAAGCCACGATATGCCATTCAATGATCCAATGGTAAAAAATGCAGCGACACTTTTGAGCCAGATCATGCATACAGAAAATTACGTTGTAGGTGGCACTGATGCTATCGTTTCAACTTATTTCGGTAATGCACAAGATCCAATGTTCTCAAAAGATGCAGATGGTAACCCAGGTTGCTTTATGCATAGACAAGCATCTTTTATTACAGGATTCTGGCCTGAAGGAGAACAAGCTGGAGCAGGTTCAGTAACAACTGTGTTCCCATTTCCTTCAATTGACCCATCATTACCAGCTGCTGCTTTAGGTGGCGGGGACATGTGGGGAGCATTCAATGATAGAGAAGCAACACAAGCTGTTGCTGAATTTATGTTGAGTGCTGAGTTCTACAATAATGTAGCAATCAGAGATGGTAACGCAAGATTAAGCGCCCATACTGGTTTTGATACATCATTGTATGCATCTCCAATAAACAAAATTCTCGGAGACACAATTGCTGCAGCATTAAGCGCAAACGCATTTAGATTTGATGCGTCTGACTTAATGCCACCAGAAGTTGGTGCTGGTTCATTCTGGAAAGAAATGGTGAACCTAGCTGTTGAAGGTCCTGGATATATTGACACTGCATTAGACAATGTCGAAAATTCTTGGCCGTAAACCGAATAAATTAAATTAAAATGATAGCCACCCATTTGGGTGGCTATCTTTTATAGACTAAAATTAAACAATTGACATGAAGAAACAAACTCAGCAAGAAAAGTTAAAATCAATTGGCTTTTCAATGCTTGCTTTAGGTTTTTTCCCTTTATTTTGGTTTCTCTCTCAAGCAATTTTATTCAGGGAGTTAACTGAGATTATTTCAAGAAATCTACTTGTTGTGGTTGCTCTTATAATTGGTTCAAGTTTTGTTTTTTTACTTTTTTACGGTATGGATAAGATTATTCAATTATCACCAAAAGATAATAGGGAATCTTTAGAAGCTCGTATGTTTGCAGGTCCTTCATTATTTATGATTTCATTATTTCTTTTTTACCCCGCAATCAGAACTTTATATATAAGCTTTAAAGATAGGTATAGCAATGATTTCATTGGGTTAGAAAATTATAAATGGGCATTTTCAGATCCTGAAATGTTAGTTACTATTAGAAATCAAATTATATGGTTAATCTTTGTCGTATTTTTTGTTTTAGTTATTGGGTTAATAGTTGCATGGCTATCAGATAGACTAAATAAAGGTGAAGCTTTCTTTAAATCGATAGTTTTTATGCCTATGGCAATATCAGCAGTTGGTGCCAGTGCAATTTTTAAATTTATTTATGAATATAGACCTCCTCCTTTAACACAAATTGGAATAATAAATGGTATCCGAGTGTCTGTTGACAGGGGACCAGCTTTACCTGGAGTAAAACTTGGTGAAAAATGCATGAACAACAGAGTAATTGATGGAGAATTAAAAGATTTCAAGAATGACGATTGCCTTAACCCAATTGGTTGGCTTCAACAGCGTGATATGACCAATTTACCTTTTACAGAAAACTTAAATCCAGAAGGTTTTTTTAGCGGCATATTAGTCAATCTTCCTATCAACACAATGCTGCTAATGATTATTATGATCTGGATGTTCACTGGATTTGCAGCAGTTGTTTTTTCTGCTGGAATAAAAGCAATTCCTTCTGAAATTATGGAAGCTGGTCAAATAGATGGTGCATCCGAATTAAGAATTTTTAGATCAATAGTTATTCCATATATCAAGAGTACAGTAATTGTCGTTGGAACTTACATGGTTGTAACAGTCTTGAAAGCTTTTGATATAATTTATGTTTCTACAAGAGGTGATCTCGAAACAAATCTGCTGGCAGTTAAAATGCTAGATGAATTTTCAAAATATAGAAATTTTGGAAGATCAGCAACTGTAGCTGTTCTTATATTTGTTTGTGTTCTCCCTATTATTGTTGGTACAGCTATTAGAGAAAGAGAAAATACTCAATCATGAATAGAAATACGCAAAAATGGTATGACAAACCAGTGACGAAAATAATTTTAATTACAATAGCTCTAATGTGGATTTTTCCAGTTTTCGGCTTTGTTTTGAGTTCTTTTAGACCTGGTGAAGCCATAAAAAGAGAATCTTGGTGGGATGCAATTTACACCGGGTCAATATGGTCAGAGCTTACATTATCAAACTATTCAGAGATATTTTTTGCCGACAATCTAGATAGATCTTTTTATAATTCTTTTGCAGTAACTATTCCCTCCACAATTATTCCAATTACGATTGCAGCATTTGCTGCTTATGCCTTTGCATTTATGGAGTTTAGAGGTAAAGAGATTCTGTTCCTCTTTGTTGTTGGTTCTATGATTATCCCATTACAGATGTCATTAATTCCTCTAGTGCAACTTTTTAAAAGTGGAATAGAAGTATTTGGTATACCAATAATTCCAGCTTTAGATATTAATGGAACTTTTGTTGCTACATGGTTTGCTCATGCAGGATTTGGGCTGCCTTTGGCTACTTTTTTGCTGAGGGATTTTATGATGGGTCTTCCAAAAAGTGTGATTGAATCTGCAAGAATTGATGGCGCAAGCAATATGACAACTTTCTTTAGATTAGTTTTACCATTGTCTGTTGCTGGAATAGCAGCGTTTGCTACTTTTCAGTTTCTATGGGTATATAATGACTTTCTTGTCGCAAATGTATTTTTGGGAGTTTATAAACCAGAAAATTTAGTAGTAACTTCACACGTATCTCAATTAGCTGTTGGTGCATATGGTGAAGCTTGGCATTTAAGAACATCCGGTGCGATAATTTCAATGATTGTTCCTTTGACTGTCTTTTTTGGTCTTCAAAGATATTTCATTAGAGGATTAATTGGAGGAGCTGTTAAGGGTTGAAAGACCCACGTAGAGCTTTTATATTCTTATTAATAATATTTTGTTCATCAACTAATACTGTTGAATATGAAATAGCAATATCTGAGAGCTATACAAATTCAGAAAAGATTAAAAATGTCGACTCAAAGCTTGTTTATACTATTCAAGAATCAAGTAATGAAGTAACACTTCAAGTTCAAAGTTTTCCTCAAAACCCTGAAGAAATAGAAAGCTACTCTCTTGTATTTGATCTAAAATTTAGAGAAGATTACGAAACAGATATCGATAGTCTTTGTATTGGTCCGTCTTGGGAAGGATTTGGACCAGGTGAAGTAAGTATAAATCTTGAAAAAAATAAAAACTTTACAAACTCAATAACGGGCTTGATTAACAAAAAAAATAGTGATGGGTGTAACAATTACTATTACTATCTAAGATTCCTGACAGTTAATCTACAAAATGGAGAGAATATTTTAATTGGTGTTGCTACTGATTATGCTAAAAACTATCCTGATGCTCCATATGTATGGCTTCAAAATAAAAATAATCAAATTGAAGAGCTTGGGTCTACTAAAATAGAAAAATATAGTCTAAATTTTGAACTGAGTAGATAAAAATGAAAATTGGAGTTGACTGGGGCGGCACAAAGATAGAAGCCGTAGCAATTGATCCTTTAGATGGATCTAAAATAAAGAGAACTAGAATCGACGCTCCTCAGAATGACTATGAAAAAATAATTCTCTCTGTGGTTAATTTAGTAAATCAGATATCAGAGCCTTTTAAAAATTTTACTGTTGGAGTTGGAATGCCTGGCTCACTGCATCCTCAAACAGGACTTGTTCAAGTTTCTAATACTGAAATACTTGAGAATAAACCAGTTAAAGCTGATCTTGAGCAGGCACTGGGATATGAGATTAAAATTGCAAATGATGCAGATTGTCTAGCCCTTTCAGAAGCAGTTGATGGAGCTGGAAAAAATCAAAAACAAGTCTTTGCTGTGATACTTGGAACTGGCGTTGGAGCAGGTTATGTCGTCAATAAAGAACTAATAGAAGGTCCTAATAAACTTACTGGTGAATGGGGCCAAAATCCTATTCCTGGTCCTATGGACGAATATGAAAGAAGTATTAAAAGACACTGTGGAAGAGTTGGGGCAATAGAAATGTTCATATCCGGACCTGGCCTTGAGCAGCATTATGATTTTCTTAGTGGTAAAAAGATTACTTCTAAAGAGATAGTAAAACTTTACAGAGAGCAAGACGAAACTGCTTCTCTTGTTATGGACAACTACTTTGAGAGAGTTGCTAGAAGTTTTAGTTCATTCGTGAATATTTTAGACCCTGAGATAATTGTTTGTGGGGGAGGCATGTCAGATATAGATGAGCTGTACGATGAAATTCCTAAAAGAATCATTCCCTACCTTGCATCAGATTTTTTTCTTACACCTATAGTAAAGGCCATACATGGGAACAGCAGTGGAGTTAGAGGTGCAGCTTTTTTATGGGATTAAGTAAAAATAGTATATTCGCTTTAATATTTCTATCTACAACAATGGTCTTCTCATTTATTGGATATAAGCCTATTGATGTTGTCATAGGTGGGCCAAATTTTCCCCAGATAGACTACTTCCAAGAGGAGATAGATTTACTTTCAGACGAATTGGGAATCACAATACAATATCAGGCTTTTAGCGATATAGAAACTCACCTTATTGAGAATCCAAATCATGATTTAGATATAGCCATAATCCCCAATCCGCAAGGTGTTGTAAATTTAGGCCAACGAGGGCTAGCTGTCCCTATCAATGAATTTCTAGATAATGAATTTATTACTACGAATTTCTCTCAACACTTAATAGACATAACCACTTCTAAAGTAGACAATCACAATTATGGAGCATGGTTCAGAGTTATTCCAAATTCATTAATTTGGTATGACACTACTAAATACAAAAATCTCGGCAGTCCAGTTTTCAATAGTTATGAAGAAATGGTTGAATTTACTCAACTGAATTCAGAAAAGGACAAACCTTTATGGTGTATGGACATTGAAAGTGGAGCTTCAACAGGTTGGATTGCTACCAATTGGTTAGAGGACACCCTTTTACACAAGTACGGACCAATATTATATGATGAGTGGTTCCTCCAAGAGAAGTTTTCTAGCTCACCCGAGGTAACATTATCAATTTTAGATATTGGAAAATTAATTTTTATTGAAGATGCGGTTTATGGTGGCCATAAAAGAATGGTTAGAAAAGAGTTCAGAAATAATTATCGTAATTTATTAGATGAAGATATTTCATGTACTTTTAGTTGGTCAGGGCATTTTGCAAGTTACTATTTTCCAGAGGATGCAGAGTACGGTAGTGATTATGATTTTTTCAAATTTCCCTCTTTAGAGTACAAGAATGCAATGGTAGGTATTGGAGATGTAGTTATAGGGCTTAACAGCAGCACCAACACAGCCAATGTTATTCAGCAACTTGTGTCGACAGACTTTGGAGATACATGGCTTGCTAAAAATGACTCTCAGTACATCTCTGCAAACATGAATTCATCTACAGATTTACTTACGAACCCCATGACAATTAAAGAAACAGAATTAATTACAACAGCACTTAGAGAAAATCTTTTTAGATATGATGCATCTGAATTAATGGAAAGAAGAATAGGCTCTGATAGCTTATGGTATGCGTTAATGAAATATATTGAACTAAAGAGTTTATATATAGACGAAGTAACAGAAGAACTTGACGCTAGTTATTAATTAGAGCGCATTACCCGATTCGGGATCAAAAAAGTGCAATTTAGATGGATCTATTGAGAGATTAATCTCTTCACCCTCTTTAACAGTAGAGTTAGGATTTATTCTTGCAATAAATTTAGTTTCATCCCCCAAGACACTTATATCCTCCCCTTCATCAGCAAGAATTTCCTCAATTGCTTCAGTTTGAACAGGTTTTATATCCTTATAAAAGTGAATGTAAGAGTCTGAACCTAGCTGCTCTAACAAAGTAACTTTGATACTAATTGACTCCGTATACTCGCTATCTTTTGCATAGACTGAATCCTCAAAAGCCTCTGGTCTTATCCCTAAAACTATTTGCTTTCCATCTACGTTTTTAAGTTTATTAACAGCATCTCCAGAACATTTAATTGTTTCATTCTCAAAAGATAATTCCACAGCATTTCCAGAAACTTTTACATCTGCATATACAAAGTTCATTGAGGGGCTACCAATAAAACCAGCAACAAATATATTTTTTGGATATAAATATATTTCTCGAGGAGTATCTATTTGTTGCAGTTCCCCTTTTCTAATAACTGCAACTCTATCACCCATTGTCATCGCTTCCACTTGATCATGGGTTACATAAAGAGTTGTTGTTTCAAGCTGAGTATGTAGTTGTCCTAATTCTGCTCTCATTTGAACTCTCAATTTGGCATCGAGATTAGAGAGAGGTTCATCCATTAAGAACGCTTGGGGACTTCTAACTATTGCCCTACCCATAGCTACACGCTGTCTTTGTCCACCTGATAAAGCCTTTGGTTTCCTTTCAAGAAGTTCACTAATTTCCAGAGTACGAGCTGCATCCTTAACTTTTTTATCTATTTCTTCTTTCGAAAGTTTTCTCAGTTTAAGAGAAAAAGCTATATTGTCATAAACAGACATATGGGGGTACAAAGCATAATTTTGAAAAACCATGGCGATATCACGATCTTTTGGAGCAACTTCATTGACTACTTTTTCACCAATAAAAATTTCTCCTTCTGTAATGTCTTCCAATCCCGCAACCATGCGAAGTAAGGTTGTTTTACCACAACCTGAAGGGCCTACAAGGACAACGAATTCTCCATCATTAATCTCTATATTTACATCTCCAAGAGCACGCGTGCCATTTGGATAAATTTTTCCAACATCTGTAATTTTTATTGCGCCCATAACTGTACCTATTTTAAACATAAACTAATTTTTTTAAAAATCATTTCACACTTATAATTGATTAATGAATCTCGTACCTGATAACAGAATTACTGCATTAAAAGATATTGAGCCAGATATTGATAAAGAATTCGTTCTTTATTGGGTAATAAATTTTAAAAGAACATCGTATAACTTTGCCCTTCAACGTGCTGTCGAATGGGCAAATAAACTTAATAAACCACTACTGATTTTCGATCCATTAATTCTTGATTATCCAATGTCCAGCGTAAGGTTCCATAAATTTTTTCTTGAGGGTATGAAGGATATTGATGAAGATATTTCAAAAACTAAAGCTTTTTACTACCCATACGCAGAGGAAACACCAAATGCAAGTGAAGATCTCCTTACGATACTATCTTCAAAAGCTGCCGTAGTAGTCACTGATGATTACCCAACCTATTTTGTTCCTCAAATGACTGCAAAAGCAAAAGGAGTTATTAACACACGCTATGAAATTATCGATGCCAATGGACTAATTCCAATTCGTATTGCAGAAAAAGAGTATGTAAGGGCTCATGACTTTCGCAGATACATGCATAAAAATCTATTAGATTTTCTTGTGGATGTTCCTGAAGAAAATCCTCTTAACAAATTAGAGGTGGAATTTGATGATAAGTTAATCAAAGATATAGATAGTAAGTGGAATAAAATAAATTTCGAAACATTCAATCAAGAAGACTTTTTAAACAACTTAAATATCGATAAAACTGTCAAAGAGAGCCCCATTATTGGAGGCTATAAAAAAGCAAAAGAGCGTTTAGATTACTTTTTAGAAAATGGGTACAACGATTACGCAACATTAAGAAGTCATCCATCTGAAGATGCAAGTAGTCAACTATCACCATATTTACATGCTGGACATATTTCGCCATATGAAATTTTTGTCAAAGTTAATGAACTCGAATCCTGGTCTATGGAAAATGTTAACCCTGCTTTTGTTGGGAGAAGGCAAGGTTGGTGGGGCGGATCAGAGAATTTAGAAAGTTTCTTTGACGAGCTTATTACGTGGAGAGAACTTGGATATCATACTTGCGTTACGCGAGCCAATTATGACCAGTATTCCTCGCTTCCAGAATGGGCAATTAAAACTCTAGAGGAACATGCGAATGATCCCAGAGAGTATGTTTATTCACTACAACAATTAGTCAATTCTGAAACTCATGATGAAATATGGAATGCAGCTCAAACACAATTAAGAGAAGAGGGTATTATTCATAATTATTTAAGAATGCTCTGGGCAAAAAAAATATTAGAGTGGGCACCAAATCCTAAATTAGCTTTGTCGTATATGATTGATTTAAATGATAGATTTGCTTTAGATGGTAGAGATCCAAATTCATACTCAGGGGTATTCTGGTCACTAGGCAGGTACGATAGAGCGTGGGGGCCAGAAAGAAAAATTTATGGAAAAATTCGTTATATGACCTCTGAAAATACTGCTAAGAAATTTAAACTTGGCGGTTATCTTGAAAAATACGGCTCCAAAATATAGATAACCTGCAAAGTTAAAAATACCCAAAATCATGTGAATTATTTCACAAGCGTGCTATATTGTGATTATAATTTATTTAAAAGCTATATAAAGGAGACGCTTAAAAATGGCCGAACTTACATACAGACTTTTTATGGTGGCGACTGCAGGTATGCTTGCAGGAACAGTATATTTACTGATGTCATCAAGAGAAGTTGATCCGAAATTCAGAAGAGGTGTATATATCTCAGCATTAGTGACTGGAATTGCATGGTATCACTACCAAAAAATGACAGTATCTTTTGCATCAGGAGACTTTGACACACCTTTGCGATATGTTGATTGGGTACTAACCGTTCCATTAATGTTCGTAGAAGTTCTTGCAGTAACATCTAAAGGTGCAGAGTATGCCCAAAAAGTCAGAACTATGGGTGCAGCTGCACTTGTAATGATTGGTGGAGGATATTACGGAGAAGTATCAGCAGAAGCTGGAGATGCACAATACTGGACTGGTTTTGTAGTATCAATGGTTGCTTATGCATTTCTAATGAGAGCACTACAAGCTGAAGGTACATCACTAACAGGTGATGCAGGTGAAGCATTCCAAAAAATCAAGAATCTTATTCTTATTGGTTGGATAATCTATCCATTAGGATTCTTAGCACCAGCAGTGAGTCCAGACTTAATGGACTTGAGAGAGCTTCTATACACAGTTGCTGACATTATTAACAAAGTCGGTCTTGGTGTATTAGTTCTTAATATGGCAAAAGTTCAATCAGGAGAAAAAGTCTAACTTTAACTCTTATTAAATTTATAGATAGGCGGCAATGTCCGCCTATCTTTTTTTATAGGTACAATTATGGTCATGGATAAAATTATTTTTTTCAATACTCTCTTTGGGTTTTTTACAGTCACTGCATGGATAATCTCGACAGGCATTCTATACCTATATATAACGAAAAAAACTTTTAATAAATTTATTACTGATCAGTTTTTATACTTCGCAACAAGTGTCGCTACTTTCTCTGCCGTTGGAAGTATTATTTACTCTGAAGTTGTTGGATTTATCCCATGTAAATTTTGCTGGTACCAACGTTATTTAATGTATCCAATAGCATTAATACTTATTCTTTCACTTTTTAAAAAGGATTTATACAAATTTGGCTTTATTAGTTTAGGTGGCCTCTTTGTTAGTTTGTACCATATTTATCTTCAAAATGGTGGTGGCGGTGGAGGGTCTTGCGCAGTAGACATTCCATGTAATCTCAAATATGTAGACATATTCGGTTTTATTAGTATTCCAGTAATGGGTGCTACTGGGTTTTTAACGATATTTATATCTTTATTGTATTATGACTATGCAAGGAGACAAAACATTGAATAAAAATTTCTTAATAGCCGCAGGTGTTCTCTTAGTGATTGGGTTTGCTGTCGCAGTAGGGGTTACTTTAAGTACTGAACCTTTAACTGCTGGTCTTCCAGAAGGAGAGACCACTGTTACAGGAGATCCGCTACCAACTTATGCTGGTGAAAATGATGATAATGTTGCAATTGGGCTTTCAGCTCCAACGTTTTCTGGACCAAATGAAAATTCTGAAATAATCGCACTTGAAAAAAATGGTAATGCTAAAGCTATACTTTTTCTTGCTCATTGGTGTAATTACTGCCAAGCAGAAGTTCCATCTGTACAAGAATGGATTGATACTATAGGAGTTCCAGAGGGTATAGATATAATTGCAGTTGCCACTTCAATTGACAGATCAAGAGGTAATTATCCTCCTCACGATTGGCTAGAAAGAGAAGGCTGGAGTGAAACTCAGATATATGATCTAGATAAAAAAATTGGAGATGCATATGGTCTTACATCATTTCCATACTGGGTATTTCTTGATAATGAATTAAATGTTAAGGCACGAAGAACTGGTAGCTTACCACAAGACGCAGTTGGTCAACTTTTAGTTCAGCTAGCTTTAGAAAGCAGATAAAAGCATCTAGCTTTTTTTCAGTACAGATAAATATACAAAACCAAATATTCCCATTCTCTCGAGGGTGTAGCTATTGAATCCAGATTCTTTAAGAAATGATTCAGGAGCTTCTAGTTTGTCTAAAGACGTGTAAAGAAATCTATATTGTTTAAAGCTGAATGTTACGATACCAATCAAATGTAACGTTATGAATGTGCCCAACTTATGCAATCTTTTGGTGAACATATTTAATGGCCTCGTCATATCAAGCAACACAAAGTTACCGTCATCTTTAAGAACTCTTTTTATTTCTTTAAAAGCTTTATCAGTATCTGAGACATTTCTCCAGACGAATGCACAGTAGATATTATCAAAAGATTTATCGTCGAAAGGTAAGGCCTCTGCAGAGCCTAAAATCTTATTAGAAAAATTATTTAAAGACAACATTCTTTCATCAGGATCTAATGCCGTCACTTCATAGCCAATAAGTTGTTTTTCAGCCGCACCAGTACCACTACCAAGGTCTAAAACAGTTGAACCAGTAAGTTGCTGAGACGCTTTTTCTCTCCAGGATTTATCAAACCCAAATGTGAGTAGAGAGTTTATGCCATCATAGAATCTGTATATTTTTGAGAAATTAGCAGACTTAGGCAATCTAGAGTATGTAGGCAACAGAAAGTAAAATTCCTGTTAAAAAATGAATACCTATTGTTGATACATTGACAAGTAAGAGCTCATAAGGAACTTTTTGTCTATCAGCATCAGGATTATTCCATTTAATCATCCACTCATCAGCCATTTTGAAGGCTTTCCAAACGAGTAAGACAGGTAGTAGTGCTGCGAAAGCGTACACTGTTCCGAAGTCTGTAAACATACCCAAGAAACCAATAGCTGCAACAGATAAAAATGCTTCAACCATGAATTGCTTATAAAGAGAAAGTGGTTTTTCCATTCTCATCCAGCCATCATCTACTGCTGTTCTGACTACCCATGTGTTTTTACCCACTGCCGCATCTGAGGGGGCATCCTGAAATTGATTAATCCAAACAATAAGCATCACTAAAATTCCAATAGGTACTGAGGCAATTAGTGCTTCTACCCAGTTCCATTGATGTATATCATTATTGTGGATTGGAGCGGTCAACACATAGTGTGCACCCATGACCATGATCGGGCCAAATCCAAGTGCAATAGCTATCTCTCCAAATCCTTTGTATCCAAGTCTTACAGGATCACCTGTATAACCTAGAGCTAAGAATGTTCCAATTATACCTGTCCACAAAATAGGGGTGTTACCGAAATAATTACCACTCACTTGTTCATTTAGGTACAAACCAATTCCGATTGTACCTATGATGCTTACTAAAGCTGTAATCAGGACTTGTCCGGGTGTCATTAAACCAACTTGAATAACTCTACTTCCACCATTAAAAGGACTAGCTACTTTGTTAATCTCATCAGCATTTGATGTATGGTCAAAAAAGTCGTTTGATGAGTTGGTTGCAATTTGAGCTAAAGATGCACCACCGAGAACTAACCAGAACATTTTCCATGACCAGCTCTCGGCAATACCATTATCTTTGAGATCGCTCCATGCCACAGCTGCGCCAATAAATATTGGAGCAAATGTAGCCGTTAGAAAGGGGGCTCTAACTGTTCTCAACCACAAACCAATTCTTTTTAAACCAAGTTTGAATGCCATTTTAAGTGCAGAAGTTTTGTTGCCTGGAATAGTTTTCCATTGAAATTGTTCTTCTTCAAAAAAGTTGACATATTTTATAGTTGTTGGTTTTACTCTGTAATATCCAACAACATCATTTTTGATTAGAAAATCATCTTCCATATATTCTTGAAATGCTTCGGTAGTGTTTAAAACTAATTCATACGCTTTCTTTTTTTCGTCTTCATCTTTTATTTTGTAACATTCTCCATCGATTTGAAGACCCTCTATTCCTTCTTGACCTTTAGGCCATATAACTACATGAACTCGAGGATTTAATCTAATTTGTTCAGCTTTTCTTGTGGGGTTAAATGTGAAAAATACAAGATCCTCTCCATCTCTACTAAAGAATACTGATGCCCCAGATGAGTTACCACCTACACTGGTAGCAATAAACATTCTGTCAGCTGAGTCCAAAACTTTTTCTATTTTACTATCTAGTACTTTATTCATAGTTAGAAGAGTAATACGCTTGTGAAATAATGCACAAAGTCCTACGCATTTTTTTATAAATTTTTAATTCATTTACACTTAAGTTCATGTTTAATGTCTTCAAAACTCCAGAATTTAAAAAAGCTCTTGAGTTTTATAAACAGGGCGTAAAAGAGAACAAAAGAAGCTTTTTTCTTTCTATGCTTTCTGCTGTTGTTTGGTGTTTTTTAATTGTTATACAGCCCTACATCATAAAGAGGGTAATTGATGATGGAATAGTTGAACAAAATCAACAAATACTGATTGTTTTGCTTTCATTTATGTTGATTATTGGTTACATCCGAGCAACTACAATCGGGATTAGAAGATACTACTCCATGCATGTTTCATATAATGTTGAAGCTGGAATAAGAAACAGAATTTTCACCCATATGCAGAAGCTTGCATTTAATTTTCACGACAGAGTCCCAACAGGGGACTTAATGGCAAGAGCGTCTAGTGACGCATCTCAAGTAAGATTAGCTTTTGCAATAGCTCCTCTTGCAACTGCAAATATTCTTCTCTTGATTATCTTAAGCATCACTCTACTTAGCTTAAGTCTGCCTCTTGGATCACTTGTATTACTTTCTATTCCTGCTGTATTGTGGCTTGCATCAAATTTTTCTTCTAAGGCAATGGGTGTTTCATTAAGAGTTAAAGAAGCTGAGGCCGAAATGACGACAGAGGTAGAGGAACAACTTGGAGGCATAAGAGTAGTCAAGGCTTTTGGTAACGAAGAACTAGCTTCATCAAAAGTAGAATCTGCTATTTCAAACATTTACAACACATCACTTGAGTATCTAAACCTTAGAACAAGATTCGTGCCATTATTTGAACTGATTCCAATGGTTATAACACTTCTTGTTTTGTTATTGGGTGGCTACTTATCAATTAATGAATTTATAACACTGGGAGATTTTATAGCTTTTACTCAATATGTTTTTCTTCTTTTATGGCCTTTAAGAATAACCGCATGGTTTTTATCTGAGATTCCATCAAGTGTTTCTGCAGGAATAAGAATCTTGGAGCTATTAGATGAAGAACCCACAATTATTGATGAAAAATCAAATATTAGTTTCCCGGAAGGTGGAGACGGAAGCCTTAAATTTACAGATGTCAATTTCAAATATGGGAAAGATAATATCTTTCAAGATTTGTCTTTTGAAATTGAGGGTAAAAAAACTGTAGCTATTGTTGGATCAACAGGTTCTGGAAAATCAACTCTAGCCTATTTGTTACCAAGACTTTATGACATAGAATCAGGAACTATAGAGATTGATGGTGTTGATATAAACAAGGTGAAGTTACAAGAATTAAGATCAGAAGTAAGCTTGGCTTTTGAAGAAAGCTTCCTTTTTTCAAATACAGCAAGAGAAAATATTTCTCTTGGAACAGACAAGGCTTCACAAGATCAAATACAATCTGCCGCAAATATAGCAAGAGCTCACGAGTTTATTTCTCAATTACCCGAGTCTTATGAAACAAAAGTCGGAGAGAGAGGTTACGGCTTGTCTGGAGGTCAAAGACAAAGAATTGCTTTAGCTCGAGCCATACTGAGAAAACCAAGAATTCTTATACTTGATGATGCATTATCAGCAGTCGACGCTTCAACAGAAGAGGAAATTAGAAATGAGTTATCAAATGTAATGTCTAATATGACAACTCTTATAATTACAAATCGCGTACCAACAATTGAGCTATGTGATGAAGTGGTCTTCATTGAAGATGGTAAAGTAAAAGCCCAGGGCAGTCATATAAAATTGATAGAAACTGTTCAAAGCTATAAGTCACTTTTTTTAGAGAATCAACCATCTGGGGCACAAAATGAGTGAAAATACTTTTCTGAGATCTTTGAAGTTAGTTCCTGAAATCAATAGGCCATTTTTATGGAGTTCATTGATAGCTCTCGCTGGAGCTGGTTTAAGAATGGTTGGCCCTCAATTAATTTCAAGAGGAATAGATAATGGTGTTTTAAAATCTGATTATGAATACCTCCTCCAGCAGAGTTTCTATTATTTTATAACATTAATTATGCTTTATTTTGTTGCTAGTAAAGCCTTACTTGCAATAGGTCTAGTCGGAGAGTCCTATGTAAGAAGCATCAGGGAGAAATTATTTAGGCACTTAGCATCCTTAGACATAAACTATTTCGAAAAGAACAAAACAGGTGTACTCGTTGCAAGAATGACTTCTGATATGCAAAGCTTAAATGAGTTTGCAAGAGAGGGAGCAAGTAGTGTAATCACAGCATTGCTTACTATATTTGGTGCTACCATTGCCGTATTTTTGGTTGATGTTCAATTGTCGTTACTATCATTTTTGGTACTTCCATTACTTGGTATTGCTACAAAAATATTCCGGAATCATGCGGATAAAGCATATTGGGCTGTTAGAGAATGGATTGGCCAAGTTCTATCTTCCCTTCAAGAGGGTATATCTGGTGTAAGGATAATTCAGGCCTATTCAGACGAGAAGTCACAATATGAAAGATTTAAAAAAATTAACGATGAGCATTTAAAAGCAAATATGCAATCTGCAAAAAATATTGCTATCTATTTTCCATTTCTTGAAATTACACGTGTTACCTCAATTGCTGTAGTTATATGGTTTGCTTCAATAAGAATTAAAGAAGGAACTTTGACTGTTGGAGAGTTAGTAGCATTATTGTTTTATCTTAATTATTTTTTCGATCCTCTAATTCAGCTTTCTTTTAATTATGATTTATTGAGATCAGCAGGTTCATCTATGAAAAAAGTTTTTTCAATACTTGATGAAGAACCATTATTAAGCAATACAGGAACTCTCTCACCAGATATGGATTCCACGAATGTAATTGAATTTAATGATGTATCTTTTTCATACGGAAGAGAAACAGTCCTGCATGATGTAAATTTCTCTATTATGAAAGGTGAAAAAATAGCCATTGTAGGAGAGACTGGTGCTGGCAAAAGCACAATCGCTAAATTGATTTTGAGGTTCTACCTACCTAGCAATGGTGACGTTAAATTTTATGGCGAATCCGCCAAAGACGTAAGTCAGAGATGGACAAGAAAAACTATTGCCTATGTTCCACAGGAAAGTTTTTTATTTAGAGGCACGATACGAGATAATTTAATTTATTCAAATCCAGAAAAGATAGAACTCAAAGATGAGCTCAGTGATATTGGCGTTTTAGATTGGTTTGATAGATATGAAAATGGTCTCGATCAGGAAGTAGGAGAACGAGGTTCAAATGTTTCAGCTGGAGAACGGCAATTCATAGCACTTCTTCGTGCAGTTTTAGCAAAAAGAGAAATTATAGTATTTGATGAAGCTACAGCAAATCTTGATATAGAATCAGAAAATTCAATTCTTGATGCTACAGATAAGTTACTGGATTATCAGACTTCCGTTGTTATAGCTCACAGGTTAGAGACAATCCTTAATGCAGAAAAAATCTTAGTCATGAAAAATGGAGAGTTGGTAGGATTTGACAATCATTTTAATTTATTAAGAGACAATAATATATATAAAGATTTATTTTCTGCTTGGAATCTTAGTAGTCAGTAATTAATTTTTAGACAAGCGTTTTTCGGCTAAATCACAATATTCTGGATTTATTTCATAACCTATGTAACTTCTCTTTAAATTTTTAGCAGCTAATGCTGTTGTGCCACTACCTATAAAAGGGTCTAGCACCAGATCATTCTCATAACTGTATAAGTTAATAAATCTTTCAGCCAGTTCGACTGGAAATGGTGCTGGATGGCCAATTTTTTTTGCTCTTGCAGGATTTATATTCCAGATAGACAATGTTGAATCCATAAATTCATCTTTCTCAAGAGTAGATTTTCCTTTAGTTCCTTTAGACATTCCTTCTTTAGAGAAAACTAAGCAATACTCATGTATATCTCTGATAACTGGATTTGATGCTGATAACCAACTTCCCCAAGCAAAGTTAGCATTTGCACCCTTTGATTTTTGCCATATTATCTCACCCCTCATAAGGAATCCTAAGTCAATCATCAAGTCTGTAAACAAATTAGAAAAAGGAATATATGGCTTCCTTCCGAGGTTAGCTACATTAATCACCAGACGTCCACCTGATTCTGTTACTCTGTAAACTTCTTTAAAACATTTTGTAATAAGATTCCAATATTCTTCATCACTTAGGTCACTATCACTAAGTTTTCCTACATTGTACGGCGGTGAAGTGATTGTTAGTGAAACACAGTTATCAACAAGATCATTCATATTTTCTGCACTCTTATTAAAAATAATATTCTTTTTTTTTGCTTTATTATTCTTATTAATATCTGTTCGGCTCTCATCAATTTGAAATTTTGAAACATAACCCTTTCTTGAGCCCATTCCAGTTTCATAAACAGATTTCTTCTTCATAGGTTGAATATTAGATACATTTTCCTCTAAAATTGCCGAATGAGAAAATCAAAAAAATATATTATCATTTTTTTAGCTACATTCCTAGCTTTCTCAGTAATACCAGAAAAAGTAGAAGCAAGACATCTAGATTTTTTAGATGAAATAAAATTTCCAGTCGATAACATCAAGTCACATTTTTATGATGATTGGAAAGAACGAAGAGGTGGCGGAAGTAGGCTACATGAAGGATTAGACGTAAGAGCTCCAAAAGGTGCAAAAATAGTTGCTGTAGCTGAAGGAATAATTAACACCGTTGCATTTAGCGAATCTTCAGGGTATTACATTGCTATTGATCATATGAACGGATGGTTATCGCTATATGTTCACCTCAATGATGATGTTATTGGCGATGACAATGCCGGAGGAAGTGCTGCTGCATTTGCTAAAGAATATAAAAGAGGTGACAGAGTTCAGCGAGGAGAAGTAATTGGTTTTGTTGGCAATTCTGGAAATGCTGAACGAACAGTGCCTCATCTACACTTTGAGCTAAAGTACTTAGGAAATTCCCAAGACGTCTATGAGTATATTTTAAAAGCTTGGAATAGCTATGAAAAGTCTAAGTTGTTTCCTAAGAATACAATGTCTTTGTTAATCTACTAAATTAATAACTTCAGTTTTGATTTCATCTCTATTTTCGTAGTCGAGGATAATTGTATGAGACTTAACTTTATCTTTATAAAATATATACACAAGATTAGGAATAGACATTATCTGTTCAGAGGGTTTTTCAGGTGATACCCAAATTATTCTTTGAAGGGTGCTGTTTTTAATTGCCTCAAGAAAAATTTGTCGTTGTGTAGAATAATCCTGCTCGAAAAAAATTCCACAATACGCCCCACTACTTGCAGTAGAAATATGAGAATCATCATTAATATCTCCGATTGCTTTTTTCCCATTAAATGTTTCTATAGTCTTTTTGTCTATGAGGTCAGAAACAAATAATCTTACATCCTGATTTTGTTCATTCAGCTTTATAAGCAGTTCAGCATCTAAGTTATCTGTTGGATTTATACAAATTGCTGGCATAGAAAAAATTATACTTAATAAAAAATTAAATCTACAGCCAATACCTTTTAATGTTTAATCACAACTCAACTAGAATAGAAATATGGCAAATATAGATATAGATTTAGGTAAGTATTCACTGGGCTGGTCCGATCCAGAAAAAAACGCATTTAAACCCGAAAAAGGTTTAAACGAAGACATTATTAGAAAAATGTCTGAAATTAAAGAAGAACCACAATGGATGCTTGATTATAGGTTAGACGCCTATAAAAAATTCTTAAAAAAACCTATGCCTGAATGGGTTGCAAAAGAAAAGCTTGCAGCTTTAGATTTTGATGATATTTATTACTATGTCAAACCAGCTGAAGAACAAACAGACTCTTGGGATATGGTTCCTGATGATATAAAAGAAACCTATGAAAAATTAGGTATTCCGCAAGCTGAAAGAAGTTATCTAGCAGGTGTAACTGCACAATACGATAGTGAAGTTGTCTATCATAAAAACAGAGAAGACTTAGAAAAGCTAGGTGTATTATTTTGTGATATGGACACCGCCGTTAGAGAGTATCCAGAATTAGTTCAAGAATATTTTGGAACAGTGATTCCATCCGGAGATAATAAATTTGCTGCATTAAATTCAGCTGTATGGTCTGGAGGTTCATTCATTTATGTGCCTAAAGGAGTCCATGTAGAAGATCCATTACAAGCATATTTCAGGATTAATGCTGAAAATATGGGTCAGTTCGAAAGAACATTAATTCTTGTAGATGAAGGAGCTTCAGTTCATTACATAGAAGGATGTTCCGCTCCTGTTTATACAACAGATGCCTTACATTCTGCTGTTGTTGAAATAGTAGTTAAAGCTTCAGGGACTTGTAGATACACAACTATTCAAAACTGGTCCAACGATGTTTATAATCTGGTAACTAAAAGAGCTCAAGCTTATGGAAATGCCACTATGGAATGGATAGATGCAAACATAGGTTCATCTCTAACAGTGAAGTATCCATCAGTATATTTAATGGAACCAGGTGCACATGGCGAGGTGCTTTCAGTTGCTTTTGCCAACTCAGGACAACATCAAGACACAGGGGCAAAGATGGTTCATATGGCTCCAGATACAACATCACTAATTACATCTAAATCTATCTCGAAAGGCGGAGGAAGAGGAGCTTATAGAGGTCTTGTTAGAGTTGAAGACGGTGCTGAAAGGGCAAAAAGTTTTGTTAGGTGTGATGCTTTGATTCTAGATGATAATTCTAGATCTGATACCTATCCATATATGGAGATTGAAGAGTCAACAGCTGAGATTGGTCATGAAGCAACAGTTTCAAAAGTAGGCGAAGACCAATTATTTTATTTAATGAGTAGGGGGCTTTCAGAAGAAGAAGCTACTTCTATGATCGTTGCGGGCTTTGTTGAAGAGTTCACTAAAACTCTTCCTATGGAATACGCAATGGAATTTAATAAACTCATTGAAATAAATATGATTGAAGCAGGCGCTGTCGGCTAAATCAATAGAATAGGTTGATATTGAATAAAAAAATAATTGAAAAAAAACTGCGTTCTGAAGACGGTAGTAACATAAAAGATTTAACCACTAGAGATGAGGATTGGAAATATGTATCTTTACAATCAGACATTAACAATCTTGAATTAGGTAACAATACAGATTTACAAGTTTCTGAGGGTTTTCATATGGATGCAAATGGTTCCATATACAACTTAAACAATCCTGTGGAGGGTATATCTTTTATTGATTTTTCAGAAATTGACACTCCTGTTATTGAAGAATCCCTCAAAAGACCTATTGATAAATTTCTATACCAACAAATCACCAGAGCAAGTGGAGGATTTAGAGCTGATGTTAAAGATGATATTACAGATTATTTTAAAATAAATTTTCAATCTAAAGAAAATACCATTCCATATCTGGGTATAAATGTTGAAAAAAACAAATCAGCTAAATTTTTTATTAATTTTGGAGACCTTGTACAAAGCAATATTTACCCTCTAATAGAACTAAATTTGGAGGCTAATTCAAATCTTGAAATAATTATACAATCCACTTCATGTCATGAAATCAATCTAATCAACTCACTTTATGCAAAACTGAATAAAGACGCCAGCTTATCAATGCACATGGTTAGTACGGGTGGTACATTTTCTAGATCTCGAATCGATATAGACCTGTACGGGAATGGGTCAAACTTTAATATTGACGGTGTCTATTTTGGTGAGAATCAACAGACCCATGATAATAGAGTATTTGTAAATCATTTGGGTCAAAATACTACTTCTAATATGCAAACTAAAGGTGTTTTAGGAGATGAAAGTAAATCAATATTTACCGGAACTATTCATATAGCTGAAGGTGCAAGTAAAACTGAATCACATCAGGAGAATAGAAATATACTATTAAGCGATAAGGCAAGTGCCCAATCTGTTCCAAATATGGAAATTCTTTGTGATGATGTTATATGTGGCCATGGTTCATCAGTAGGCCCTATAGATGAAAATCTATATCATTATGTAATGTCAAGAGGAGTAAAAAAAGAAAAAGCAGAAAAACTCTTAATTAAAGGATTTTTTAATGAGGTTATTAATAAAGACAGTTGGGATATTATCAACAAAGAGGTTTCTTCTCAATTAATTTCTAAGTATGAGAATGTTTTAGAGAGGTCAAATAATGGGTAAGATAAAAGTTTTAAATAAGTCTGAATTACTGACAAATCACTCAAAAGTAGTGAATGTTAATAATACCGAAATCGCAGTATTTAATGTCGAAGGTGAATATTTTGCCATAAATGACAGATGTTCACATGCAGAAGCCTCTCTTTCAGAAGGTGAAGTTTATGACTGTAAAGTAGAATGCCCACTTCATGGAGCAGAGTTTGACTTAAAAACGGGGGAAGCACTTACACCACCTGCTTCAAAAGCTGTTGTGTGTTATCCAATTAGCACTGATGAAGAGTCAATTTATATTGAATTGGATGAGAATGCTTAAAGTAAATAACTTAAAAGTATCAATTGGTGAAGTTCAAATTTTACGTGGAGTTGACATAGAAGTTCCTTCAGGAGAACTTCATGCAATTATGGGTCCTAATGGATCTGGAAAGTCAACTTTCTGCCATGCATTAATGGGAAATCCTGATTATTCTCAATCCGGTGTTGTCACTGTAGGAGAAACAGATATTTCAAAACTTACACAATATGAAAGATCTGCTGCGGGCGTATTTCAGTCCTTTCAGTACCCAGTTGGTCTACCCGGGGTAACACTAAAAGAGTATATTAATGAAATTAATCCTGAGTTGAACGATGAAGAAATATTGGAGTTATCTAAAAAATTTAACGTTAGTAATTTTCTAGACAGAGATGTAAATGTCGACCTTTCGGGTGGAGAGAAAAAAAGATCTGAATTATTCCAACTTGCGGTAAAAAAACCTAAAGTAGCTTTATTAGACGAGATAGATTCAGGATTGGATATTGATGCAATAAAATCTGTATCTTCACTAATTAATGAGAATAGAAATGAGGAGACATCCTACATTCTTGTCACACACTACAGTAGAATTTTAAAATATTTGGAAGTTGACCGAGTGCATATTGTAGTTCAAGGTAATGTCGTTAAATCTGGCGATCAAGAATTAATTGAAGAAGTCGATTCGAATGGATACACTCAATATCAGGAATAATATTGAATAAAAAAAATACAAGAATAGAAAAAGATTCAATGGGTGAATTTGAAGTCCCAGATTCAGCAAAGTACGGTGCCTCAACTGCAAGAGCTGTTGAAAATTTTCCAATATCAGAACTAAAATTTTCAAGAACTTTTATAAAATCGCTAGCTGAAGTTAAAAAAGCATGTGCCGTAGTAAATCATAAAAATAATCTTTTACCTAAAAATATTGCTGACGCAATTATAAGTAGCTCCCAAGAAGTTATTGAAGGTATGCATGATGGAGACTTTGTTTTGGATATTTTTCAGACAGGATCTGGAACATCTACCAATATGAATGCTAACGAGATAATCGCTAACTTAGCATCTGTTAAAAGTGGTGAACCTGTACACCCGAATGACCATGTTAATATGAGCCAATCATCCAATGACATAATTCCAACTACTACCAACGTTGCATGTGTTTTAGATGTTGTCAATAATCTCATTCCAGTCCTTGAAAACCTTGAGAGTTCTCTCAGTGAAAAAGCTAAGTTGTGGGAGAAAGTTTATAAAAATGGTCGTACGCACTTAATGGATGCTACTCCTGTTACTTTAGGCCAGGAATTTGCTGGCTATGCTTCATTGATCCAAGAAAGAACAAAAGATATTGAAACTGCCTTAATTAATGTAAGAAAACTTGCAATTGGAGGGACGGCAGTAGGAACAGGGATTAATGCTCCAGAAAATTTTGGTAGAGACGTATCACTTGAATTGCAACAATCTCTTGATACTTCATTTCAAGAAATAGAAAATCACTTTACCAGACAAGGTTCAAGAGAGGAAATTGTGCAACTCTCAGGGACCCTAAAATCATTAGCCGTATCTCTTTTTAAGATAGCAAATGATATTAGGTGGATGGGGAGTGGACCTGTTTCAGGCTTGGGAGAGCTTAAAATTCCTGCACTACAGCCAGGTTCCTCAATTATGCCTGGAAAGGTCAATCCAGTCATTCCAGAAATGATGATGCAAGTATCTGCTCAAGTTATTGGAAATGATACTGCTATTACATTCTCTGCAGCAAATGGTAATTTTGAACTAAATACGATGCTACCAATTATGGCTCATAATATTTTAGAAAGTATATCAATCCTCACAACTGGGGCAAAAGTATTTACAGAAAAATTAGTAAATGGACTTGAAGCGAATACAGATAAATTAGATGAAAATATTCAGAAAAACTCAATTCTAGTTACTGCGTTAGTACCAAAGCTTGGTTATGACATTGCTGCTGAGGTCGCAAAGGAAGCTATTGCCGAAAACAAGACTATAAAGACAGTTCTTTTAGATAGAGCTTTGTTACCTGAAAATGAAATAGACGAACTTTTAGATATTGAAAAATTGATTTGATGATTACAAAAGTTGCGATTGCTTCAGACCACAAAGGGTATGCACTCAAGGAGTACATCGTTAATAATTTTGACAAGCAAATGACCGTTATGGATTTTGGAACAAACAGCAAGGAAAGTTGTGACTTTCCAGATTTTGCATCTAAAGTGTGCGAGTTTGTTCTTGAAAATGATGACTCTAGGGGGATACTAATTTGCGGAAGTGGTGTTGGTATGTCAATAGCTGCTAATAAATTTGCAGGAATACGAGCAGCTAATGTTTCAGATGAGCTTACTGCAGTTCAGAGTGTTGAACATAATGATGTAAATATATTATCCCTTGGATCAGATAATGTTGATAGAGAATTAGCTATGAACATTGTCATTTCATTTCTTAATTCAAACTTTAGCGAGGAAGAAAGATACCAAAGAAGAATTAATAAACTAGCTAATTAATCGTAAAAAGATTCTTGCCTTCGAAACTTTTTGTACCATTTACGTAGCTAAAATACTTTCTACACTCACATGATTGATACTCAATATCAATAGGAAAAAATTCTCTTTTTGCTTCAGGCCAGTAATCTTTTTGCAATTGAATCATTTTTAATCCAACATCCTGATGTGAATCTAAGTTTAAAAAATCTTGAAGTCTGTCGAGATATGGTTCCGCTCCTATGCCAGTTGGAACATTTGAAGTCATTGGAATAACATCTTGTCTAAACCAGGCAATATCAATTAACGCCATAAAAATTGGAAAATCATTATTCATTTTAAATATTGTGTTTATATTATTTGTTGCAGTAATTACGTCTTTATTTGAGTTAAGAATTATTTCGGTCAAAGCTTCCTTATTTTCATAAAATTTATACGTTGCTGCATCTATTCTTTCATATTTATTCCCATCCCAAAATGAACTCTCTACAGGATAAGCTGAAAAATTTTCCCATTGTTCTAAATTAAGAAGTTTTCTTTTTAAAATTTCTGGATCTTTTAAATCATGTATATCTAAACGATCTAAAGTAACTTGTCTATTACACCACCTACTAAAAAATAGTGCTTGAACAAGTAAGGGGAGATCATCTTTAGCTGATGTAGCAAAATTAATAATTGACTTACTAACTTTGTCATCTTCCCTGAATACATTTAAAAATCTACCTTGTTGAAATATCAGATCATCACTCCAGGGAAAGGTCAGACCAGCTTCTCTTTTTTGACGGATACTTTCACGTTCTTTGCAATAATTAAAAAAACTTTCTACTGGATTTTCTATTTTAAGTCCATCCAGGGATGTTTTATATTTATTTATAGTCATGTTAGATTGACATTTGCCAAATAGCTTTTATCCAATCATCTTGAATCTTATTTCTAGCGAAAACTACAATACCAATTGCACCTTCTTCATAAACTTCTCTCATAGAGGTTCCCGTCGTATAAACATCATCTGCAATTAAAAGTGGATCACCGGGTTTTTTTGTGGAGTATTTTTTAAGAGCTTTTTCAAATGGTATGCCCCCGCGGGGAATGCCTTTTACTTCTCTAAATACTATCTGTTCACTTACAATCTTTGCAAGTGCTTCATAATCATTTTCGGATAAGGCATCACACTCTACTTTCCACGTAAGAGGAAGTCCAGCATGAGAAATAAAGTCTTCTTTAATAAATAGATTCATAATAACTTCCTTAATTTTAGCGGATTAAAACAAACAGTTCCCAAGCTTATGTGATTTGCTCCAATATCTTTATAATATTGCATATCTTCCTTCGTGTACACTCCACCTCCGGCGATAGTCTCAACTTCAGGATAATTTTTATTAATGTGTTCTATAAATTTAGTAGTATATGGAATAAGCTCTTTCCCACTTAAACCCCCCTCTGCAATTGGAAGTGTATTGCATGCGTGTATTTGTTTAAATCCAAACTCTGTAATGTAATACTCCAGTTCTTTAAAAGTAGTTGTTGGAGAAATTTTACCTATGAACCACTCTCTTGAGTCGGAACTAAAGTCTTCTATGCCGTCTGTATAGTGTTTATCTATGTTTGGACAAGACATATTTACCTCTAGGTTAAAATAATCCGGGATAATTTTTGTGAATATTTTCCAGTCATCTTTCTCTATACCTGCTATTGAAAACACATCAGTATGTTTATATTTGTTAATACCATCATTAACTCCTGGATTCCTTAGACCAATTTTGTTAACCCAGCCACGTTTGGTGTAACGTAATGTTTTTACGATTTGCCTCAACCTACCCGTTCTTTTGTCTACTGTCCAGCTGCCTGTAACGGATATTGTTTTACTAGTTTTTATATAGTTTCCAAAGGGTGCAGCAATAAACTTATTCATAATTTCAACTCTTTAATAACATACTCAATATTATTTCTCAATGACCTTCCCATAACTAAATAATCTGCACCTGATTGAATAGCTAGTTCAGGTGTGGTTGTATTCTTTTGATCATCAATATCATCATTTTCTAAACGTATTCCGGGTGTAACAATAAGATTAAATAATTTTTTCGTGCTCACTATTTCAGATGGAGGGCAGATAACTCCATCAATTTTTGATTCTTTAGCAATTAAAAAATCTTTAAGCACCTCGTCACTAGTTGTTGGTGTAGATGCTTTACTGGTTAGTGCACTACTAACACCAAGTATTTTAATATTTTTAGCTTTATTTTCTTGTGCTGCATCTAAGGCTTCTTTTCCTGATGCTATGTGAATCGTTAAAAAATCTGCTCCTATGTTTCCTGCATTAACAGTTGCTGCTTGAACAGTGTTTGGTATGTCATGTAACTTCAAATCAAGAAAAACATTCCAGCCATCTTTTTTAAGTTCTTCAACCGCAGAAGGGCCTTCAGATGTGAATAATTCAAGACCAACTTTAACACCGTAAATATGTCCCTTAAGCATTTTTAATTCAACATCAAAGTCTGATAATTTTTTACTATCAAGTGCGAAGAAGATTGGTTTAACTGACATCTTGTATAGTTCCAATATCTTCTAGCGCATTTGTACTTTGGGCGTATGCTTTTATAAAGGCTTCAGCCTCTCTTATTGATGAAACAACAGCAACACCTGAATCATGTGCAAGTCTTCTAATTTTCCATCCGTCAGTATATTCATTTGCAAATGTAGGCGTATTTATCACCACAGAAATAAGATTTTCTTCCATTATCGTTAAAGATGTTGGAGATACATCATTAGCTCTTCCAACTTTTATAGATTTTATATCATTTTGTGATAGAAATTCAGATGTTCCTTCAGTTGCATAGATTTTAAAACCAAGCTCTTTATATTTAATAATGGTTTGAAGAAACCGTTCTTTGTCATTATTACTCAATGTGACAAATATCCCTTTTTTCTTATCTCCAATTTCCACACCTGCAGCTGCATAAGCTTTATTTAAAGCAATACCTAGTTCACTCCCTATCCCAAGAACTTCTCCAGTAGCTTTCATTTCAGGACCTAGCATTGTATCTTCAGCAGGGAAACGAGACCATGGAAAGATAGCCTTTTTAACCGCAATTTTATTATTAGAATTGTTCAAATAATCTGTATTTACAAGGATATCTTTTATTTTATGACCCAACATTATTAGTGTCCCTGCTTTAATTATCTGATTCTTAGTTACTTTGGCAACAAAAGGCATGGTTCTAGATGCTCTTGGATTAGCTTCTAATATGTAAAGAACATCATTCTTAATAGCAAATTGAATATTTAGTAGACCCTTTACGTTAAGGCTTTTCGCAAGTCGTTCACTCTTATCCATAATCTCATTTATCATATTTTGAGAAAGGCTAAAAGGGGGGAGTATTGCTGTTGAATCTCCGCTGTGAACTCCTGCAGGTTCAAGGTGCTCAAGTATTCCTGCAATAATTACATCCGTTCCATCACTTATTAAATCAACATCAATCTCGATAGTATTTGTTAAATACTCATCAACTAATAGGGGACCAGAGTTAAATGGATTTCCATCTTCGTCACTTTTAGATAAAACATTCAAATAATTATCTAGCTCTTCTTTTGTGCTTACTACTCTCATTGCCCTACCTCCCAATACATAGCTTGGACGAAGTAAAACAGGAAAGCCTATATCAGCTACTGCCTGTGTGAGTTCAACAGAATTTTCTGCAATTTTTGATATTGGTTGTTTAATATTTTCCTGAGTACAAAGTTTTTGAAATAATTCTCTGTCTTCAGTTGAATCGATAACCTCAATACTTGAACCAGCTATGATGTACCCATTCTCAGAAATTTGCTTTGCTAGCTTAAGGGGAGTTTGTCCTCCTAACTGAATAATTACAGATTTTGGACTCTCTCTTAATAGAACTGCTTCTACCTCTTGCCAATTCAACGGCTCAAAATATAATTTATCTGCTGTGTCATAATCAGTCGAAACAGTCTCGGGATTAGAATTTATCATTATAGCTTCATATCCGTTTTCCTTTAAAGCATCTATTCCGTGAACACAGCAGTAGTCGAATTCTATTCCTTGTCCAATTCTGTTTGGCCCAGACCCGATAACTACAACTTTTTCTTTTGTGCTGGTTACATCATCGCTTTCTTCTCCTGTTGTTGAGTACAAGTATGGAGTCATAGATGAAAATTCTGCAGAACAAGTATCCACTAATTTATATACTCTTTTTTCAGCAAGCTCATTTTTTATATCTTTTGTCTCAACATCATCCTCAGTCCAGCCAAGCATTCTAAGTATTGTTGTTGGAGTTGTTTCTTGATTAACATTAAAACTTTTTTCAATTTCATATAAAAACCATTCATCAATATGACTTAGATCAGAAATTTTGGAAACACTCCAGTTTCTCCTTAGTGCTTCCAGCACTGCAAATATTCTTCTTGGACGAGGTATCGCAATTTCCTTTTCAAGCTCAATTTTGTCAAGATTAATGAATCTATTATCAATATTTCTTATCCCTGTTTTACCAATTTCTAAAGACCTTATTGCCTTTGTTAAACTTTCTGTAAATGTTGAGGCCATAGACATAACCTCACCAACACTTTGCATAGACGTTCCTAGAATGTCATCTGTAGATGGAAATTTAGGAAAATCAAAACGTGGAATTTTTACTACAACGTAATCTTGTACAGGCTCAAAACTAGCCGGAGTCGAGCCTGTGATATCATTGCTCAGCTCAGTAAGGTTATATCCTACCGCTAACAATGCTGCAAATTTAGCTATTGGAAAACCTGTTGCTTTTGAGGCTAAAGCTGAAGATCTTGAGACTCTTGGGTTCATTTCAATTATACGTCTTTCACCATTTTTTGGATTTACCGCAAACTGTACATTACTACCCCCTGTTGCAATTCCTATTGTTTCGAGACACAAAAGAGCATCATCTCTCATTAACTGATATTCTTTATCAGAAAGGGTTTGGATTGGTGCAACAGTTATAGAATCGCCGGTATGCACTCCCATTGGATCAAAGTTCTCAATCCCACAAATTATTACTCCATTACCATCTTTATCTCTCATAACTTCAAGTTCAAACTCTTTCCATCCATATACTGATTCTTCGATCAAAACTTCTTGGGTTGGAGATGCCCTGAATGCAACTTTTAGTTTTTCATTTAACTCTTCACTGTTATGAACTAATCCAGTTCCACCACCACCTAAAATGTAAGAAGGACGAAGCATAAGGGGGAAACCTATCTTCACTCCTGCATCCATGCCCTCTTTGATTGTTTTTACATACAAAGCTTTTAAAGTTTCAATACCAACTTCTTCCATAGCTTCTTTAAATTTCCACCTATTTTCTGCTAATTCAATCGATTCAGCAGAAGCTCCTAGAATTTTTACATTAAATTTTTCAAATACTTTTTCCTTATTCAATTCCATTGCTAAATTTAAAGCAGTTTGACCACCTAAAGTTGGCAGAATTGCATCCGGCCTTTCTCTTTCGATTATCTTTGTTAAAAATTTAGTAGTCAGGGGTTCTATATACGTAGCATCTGCCATTGAGGGATCAGTCATTATTGTTGCAGGGTTTGAGTTAACTAGAATAACCCTGTACCCTTCATTTTTTAGCGCTTTTGCTGCCTGAGATCCTGAATAATCAAATTCACATGCCTGACCAATTACAATTGGACCAGAACCAATAATTAAAATACTATTTATACTTTTATCAACTACCAATTTTTTTCCTAATCATTTTAAAAAATGGATTAAACAACTCTAAGCCGTCTGTTGTTCCTGGACCTGATTCAGGATGAAATTGAACTGAATAAGCATTTGATTCCCAGATAGATATGCCCTCATTACTCCCATCGTTTAGATTTACTGCATATTGCTCAATTTCTCCGAACTCGGAATGTTTTTCTTTATTACTACCAAATTCAACTGAAAATCCATGGTTCTGGGAAGTGATAAGTGCTTTTTTGATTCCACTAACTTTTACAGGATGATTTGAGCCATGGTGTCCAAAATTTAGTTTTGAAACATTTAGATCACATGCAAGACTTAAAATCTGATGTCCTAAACATATTCCAAAAAGCGGTAGCTTTCCAATTAAATTTTTTACAGTACTTACAACATCTACCAAAGACCTTGGATCTCCGGGTCCATTAGAAATTATCAATCCTATTAAATTTAAAGAAAGTATTTCATCTGCTGTAATCTCAGGGTTTAAAAGTAAAGTTTCAAATCCGTTGTTTTCGACTACATTAATTATGCTTTGTTTTGTTCCAAGGTCAATAATCCCAATTTTATTCTGAGCGAAAGCTGTATCATAATCTCCACGTCCAGCTTTTAATGCTGAGTTATCACCAACGATATCTACCGATGTATTCAGTAAGTCCATAAGCTCAGTACTGTTTACGCCCGTTCCCATAGCAAACATGCTTGAACCTGAATCTCTTAAATGCGATGTTATAGACCGAACATCGAATCCTCCTGAAAAGGGTACTTTATGCTCCTTCAACCACGATGTGATTGGCTGTTCTGATCTCCAGGATGAAGGATTGTTGGTGAAGCTATTCCCGATTGCTCCATTTACTCTTGGCTTTTCTGATTCAAAATCTTCTTTTGATAATCCATAGTTCCCAATATGAGAAGAGGTGAAGGTAACTATTTGATTAACATAAGAAGGATCACTCAGAATTTCAACGAAACCTGTCATAGCTGTATTAAAAATTAGTTCACCAGTAGCTGGAAGAAAGTCATCAGTCGTCCACCCAATAAATTCTTTACCTTCTTTATTAACCAACAAAACCTTTTTATACATGCACACCATTTGTTTCTATCAAAGTTTTCCTACCTTCAAATAAGGAATTTTTGGGATTTGAATTTGTATAAAATTTCTTGTCACAAAATTCCCATTTAAAGCTATTTGATTTTTTTAACTCATAACCCAGCTCTGACAAAATTTTTCTTGGGTTTTTATCCAGATACCTTTCTAATTCATCGAGTGAAAAAATCTCTGATGAATACAGCATCGGAAAAGCTGATTCTAACCCGACCACACCCCTGGCAGCATCTTTAAAGGCTCTCTGCTTACTTTCAATCGTATGAGGAGCATGGTCAGTAGAAATTACATCGATTGTTCCCTCTTTTAAACCTTCGATGAGTGCAAGTTGGTCTCTACTTGTTCTTATCGGTGGATACATTTTATACATTCCATTGGAAGTTTCAATATTTGTATTATTTATAAGTAAGTGATGTGGAGTTACTTCTGCAGTTACAGGAAGTTTGTTCATTTTTGCTTCTTTTATTAAACGGACACTCTCTTCAGTAGATAAGTGTTGTGCGTGATATCTAGTTCCATATTTTTCAACTAGATTAAGGTCCCTTTCTAAAATCTCTGTCTCCTCAGATACAGGAATAGGTTTCAAAATACCTCCGTCATTAGGGGGAGCAATATCACCTGGCGAAGTATGACAACTTTTTTCACAGTGCTGAAATACTGCTCCATTTTCAAACTTTAATGACTTAAAAATTTCTTCAGCTAATGCATCATCAACAACTGAAAGGCCATCATCAGTAAAAATAAATACTCCGTGACCTATAAATTCCTTATAGTTAATTGGCTCCTTGCCTAAAAGACCCTTAGTAAGTGATCCTGTTCTGTGTACTTTTATGTCTAAAACTTCATCAAATCGTTTCGCCTCTAATAGGTTCTCTATACTGTCAATGATTTTGGCAGAATTCGGCATTGCAAGAATTTCTGAATACCCCCCATTTTTTGCAGCTATTTCTATATCTTGTGCTTTAATAAATGTTTTACCTGGATATCTTGTGTGAGTATGTAAATCCAAAAAGCTATTAGTTTCCATTAGATCTCTCCTAAGCCATAAAGATAACTAGCAATTCTGGAAGGGACTCCAAAAGAGAGTTGTTCAATGTATTTAAACTTACTATTTTCAGATGCTTCTTTAGAAATTTCTACTCCAATGTTCATCGGCATTGGATGAATAGCTAAAAAATCAGAAGCTGTTTTATCTAAAATTTGATTTGTAAGTTGAAATGAATGTATATAGTCATTTAGATCATAGTCATCTATATTATCAATTCTTTCTTTTTGAACCCGTAGTAGGTTAATCGAAGAGTTTGAATCAATGACATCATCCCAGGTAGAAAAAATATGACACCCACTTGTATCTTCAGGGATAAAAAAATCTGGGGCAAATATTCCAACTTGAAATCCAAGTAAATTTAACAATTCTTTAGTTGAAGAGTAAACCCTAGAATGTTTGATATCCCCAATAAATATAAGAGGGACATCGCCATTAAGTTTTTCATATTTCATCAAGGTTGCAATATCTAATATTGATTGAGTTGGGTGAGAAGTTGAACCAAAACCCGCACTTATAATCGAAATATTTTCAAATCTACGATAGTCGTCTAAATTATCTTCTTTTGTACGTATAACAAGAGACTCTACTCCCAATGAAATAAGTGTTTGAATTTCGTGATCAAGAGATTCTCCTTTTTTTTGGGATGAGGTTTGGTCTTCTAATAAGATTAAATCTAGCCCAAGCTTCTGTGCTGCAATTGTAAAAGAAACCTTTGTTCTAGTGGATGGTTCCTCAAATTTGATTACCGAATGTCCTTTAGCTTCATATTGATCACCATCCCTGACTTTGAGAGTTGTTTCTATAATCTTTAAGGCAACATCTCTGTCTATATCACTAAAATCAAGTAAATGATTCATTAACTTACTTCAACCTCATCTTTATCATCAAGCTCATTCAAATATACAGATACATACTCGCTCTCATTAGTAGGTATATTTTTTCCAACAAATCTTGGTGAAATAGGAAGCTCTCTGTGCCCCCTATCAATTAAGCATGCAACCGAGATTGATTTAGCTCTTCCAGAATAAATAACAGCTTCAATAGATGCTCTTAAAGTTCTTCCTGTGTAGACAACATCATCAATTAATATAACATCTCGATCTTGAGGATTTACAATTAGAAAAGTTTTATCACCTTCAGATGTCAAGTCATCTCTAAATGGTTTGTAATTTACTGTATCTAGGTCGTGGGAGTAGTTTTCTTCAACTAGGTTATTTGAAATTCGTTTAGCTAGATGATCACCTCGTCTTGGAATTCCAATTAGTAAGGGGTTGGTTATTTCTGATTCAATAATTTCTTTTGAAACCCTATAAAGAGTTTTGTTTATGTCCATGACATTCCTTTCGATACTCACAGGTATCATTTAAAGTTATAATCATATTAGCAAATCTGTAATGAAAGTGCTTAGTTATCTACTTTCTCTAAAAAATGGAATTCCAATATTACTTGGGGCACCAGTTCTCCCACCTTTATAGATAGTTAATACCACCAAAATAATTATGGTTATTGCATAGGGAGTGATTTTTACAAGATAAGGACTTAATTCAAATCCGTATGTTTGTAATCTTGGAACAAGAGCTTCTAAAAAACCAAATAGTAGAGCTCCGATTGCAGTTCTGTATGGTTTCCATCCACCAAAAATTACCAATGCCAGAGCAATCCAGCCTCGTCCAGATGTCATATTGTCCGTCCAATATGGAACATAGCTTAATGTTAGATATACACCAGCTAACCCTGAAAGTCCTCCACCAACACAAGTTGCAATAAATTGTGTTTTGTTAACGTTTAAACCCATTGAATCTGCTGCCCTAGAGTCTTCACCAACTGCTTCAAGCCGCCTTCCGAACATAGTTTTTTTAAGTAAATAAGCAGTACTAATCATCAGGAAGATGCTTAAATAGAAAATATAATTTTGGCTAATAAAAACCTCAATAATGTTTGTAGGTTCGTCTATATTTCCTAAGCTTTCAATTTTTACAGGTAATTTTTTTCCAACATATTGTTTACCCATTAAAGCAGACAGAGAGAGACCCAATATTGTAAGAATTAAACCTGAGACCGTTTGATCCTGCTTTAGAATTATTGTTACAAATGCATGCAAAGATGAAAATAAAGATGCAGATAAGATACCAACTAAAACTGAAAGAAAAATATTTCCTGTATTAACTGCAGTTATAAAACCCGTCACAGCACCAATCGATATCATTCCCTCTACTCCAAGATTAAGTATTCCGGATTTTTCAGTTATCAATTCTCCTAGAGCCGCAATGAAAAGTAAAGTTGCGGCTTGCAGGGTTGCATTCAATAAACCCATAAGCTGAATATCAAACATCTTCACTGACCTTTATAATTTTATATGTAAAAAAGAATTGAGCTATAAGTGCTCCAAATAATGTAGTAGCTTGGATAACATCTGCAATATAACTACTCACTCCCATAGTTTGAATTACAGATCCTCCAATAGTAAGCGCACCAAATAATGAACCCACTAAAAAAATACCGAATGGGCGCATACCTGTTATTGCTGCCACGATAATTGCTGTGTACCCAAATCCCTGGGATAGCCCAGTAGAGACTCTATGCGTTTGGCTCAAAAGCTCAACCCCACCAGCCAAACCTGCTAAACCACCACCAATCAACATTGCAATGAAGGCTTTTTGTTTTGCATTTATTCCGGCATATATTGCAGTTAGCGCAGATCCACCAGAAATTCTTAGTTCATATCCAAAAACAGATTTTTCTTTCAAATAGTGAACCCCAATAGTGCATAAAAAGCAGATTATAAAACCGTAACTCAGTCTTCCAAAAACTGTTGGTAAATAAACTTCTTTCCCAACGTAGGTAGCTGCAGGAAAGTTTAAAGAGCCGGGGTCTTTCCAGGGCCCATTAACTAGATAAATAGTTAAACCAATAATGATGTAATTAAAAAGTAGAGTAGTAATAATTTCATTTACTCCAAATAAAACTTTTGCAATAGCAGGAAATAATATACACACGGCTCCACCTATAAACGAAGTGATGAGTAAGTATACGATCATTAAATTCGGGCTGGAAATTTCTGTATTAATGTAAAGAAAATTAAGAGCTATTCCTCCCATGAATATTTGACCTTCAGCACCAATATTCCACAATTTAACTGAGTTTATGATTGAGATGCCAAGTCCTGCAAGAATTAAAGGGATAGCTTTATTTAATGATGTACTAATACTCTTTACACTTCCCACAGATAGTCTCAACATAAGAGAAAATACCTCAATAGGGTTTTGTCCTTGAGTTAATAAAATTATTGAACCAATTCCGATTCCAATCGAAAGCCCAATTAGAAAAGAATAAAATGTAGAGAGTTCATTAATTACTATTTTTTTTGATAACAGATATTTATTCATTTAGGCCTGCCATTGCTAGGCCAACGCTCTCAATATCCGCTTCATCCATGCTAAATTCTTTTACAATTCGACCCTCGTACATCACGATTATTCTGTCACTTAGTTTAAATAGTTCATCTAGGTCCTCTGAAATTAACATAACTGCAGCACCCTTATCTCTTTGCATTACAATCAAATCATGCAGAGCCTCAACAGCATTGACATCCAGACCTCTAGTTGGCTGAGCGGCAATAATTACTTCAGGATTTGAAATCAACTCTCTTCCCATCAGTAATTTTTGCATATTACCTCCAGATAAAGTAGAAACTTCAGCTTTTGGATTCGGAGCTTTTATTGAAAACTGTTTAATTAGTATATTCAAATAATTTAACATTTTGTTACCAGAGAGATGTGGACCAAATCTAGCTTTGTAGTAGTCTTTTACTGCAGAGTTATCTATTATTGATACTCCTGGCGCAAGACCAACACCAAGCCTATTTTCTGGTATATAGGACAAATTTAAATTTTTTCTTGAACTTACTCCCTGATTTGATATATTTTTACCATTTACAATAACTTTTCCTGAATACTCTCTTTCTATTCCAGATATTATATTTGCTAGTTCAACTTGACCATTTCCAGAAACTCCAGCTATCCCTAAAATTTCTCCAGCCCTAACCTTAAGTGATAAATTTTCAAGAGTGGGTACATTTGAGTGTGTATTTTCAAAAGATATATTTTCAATTTCAAGCTTATTAGTTCCTTTTTGGTTATCTTTCCTTATCTCTGATTGTTTAATCTCACCCATCATCAATGTAATTAGTTCATTTTTTGTAACATTTTTAGTTTCTAAATCTTTTGCCACCATTACGCCATCTTTAAGTACAAATATATAGTCTGTAAATTCTTGGATCTCCTTTAATTTATGAGTAATCAAGACAATTGTTTTACCGTCTTCTTTAGAGAGCTTTTTTAAGGAAATCTTTAATTGATTTGTTTCCTGTGGTGTAAGTACGGCTGTTGGTTCATCTAAAAGCATTATCTTGTTGTTGTTAAATATGAGTTTCATTATTTCAATTTTTTGTTTCTCTCCAACAGATAACTCACTTATTGGTGTTGAATAATTAACTGTTAGCGAAAATATATCTGAGTACTTTTCGTAACCTTCATGAAAACTATTTGTATAGATATTTGCTTTAGATAGTGTCAAATTGTCTTTAATACTAAAGTTATCGATGAGTCTAAATTCTTGGTGAACCATTCCAATTCCAAGTTTTGATGCAATATCGGGATTTAATTTTTTAACTTTTTCACCGTCTATATAAAGAGAGCCATTTTCAGGCTGATAAATTCCAGATAAAATATTCATTAATGAGGATTTACCTGCACCATTTTCGCCAAGCAGACCATGGATTGTTGATTCGTATAAGTAAAAATCTACATTCTTAAGGGCATTGGTATTTCCAAAGGATTTTGTAATATTTTTTGCTTCTAGGATAATTTGATTCATTAAGTGATTGTTTACAACGCTCTAGTCATCCGACTAGAGCGTTGTAATACATCTAGTTATGGATTAACTGTTCCAATAACGTTACTAATAAATTCTTCTTCAACTATCGCAACTTCTAGAGTTCCATTGATAATTGCTTCAGTTTTTTCGGCAATTAATGTTGCTGTTTCAGATGGTACGTCTGAAGATAAATCGTATAGAGAAACTAAACCAGTCTCCATACCTCCCCAGTAACTTTCTGTAGTGAAAGTTCCATCAATTATTGATTCAACAATATCAACATAATATGGACCCCAATCCCAGACTGGAGCCGTTACAAATGCTTCTGGAGCAGAGTCTTGACCATAAGCAGTGTTGTATGATATCCATTTTGCACCAGCAGCTTCTGCAGCTAGTCCTGTTGCTGCTGAATCCTGGTGTTGAGCAAGTACATCTGCACCTGTTTCAAGCAGTGCATTTGCAGCTTGTGTTTCTGCTTCTGGACCAAACCATGTGAATGTCCAAACTACTTCAACAGTAGCATCAGGGTTCACTTCATTTACTCCTGCGGCAAAAGCATTAATTCCTCTAATTACTTCTGGTATTGGAAATGCTGCAACATAACCAATTTTATTTGAATCAGTCATAGCCCCTGCAGCTAAACCAGAAAGATATCTTGGCTGATACATCTTTCCAAAATAATTCGCAAAGTTTGTATCGTTGTTTAGATATCCTGAGCAATGTAAGAAAATGACATCTGGATATTCCTCTGCCATTTCTGCCATCGCATCAATGTAACCAAAAGTTGTTCCAAAGATAATATTGTAACCTTGTTCAATATATGCTTCTGCAACTGTTCTGAATTCTGTAGCATCTTCTGGTACTAGAGCTGTGTACTCTGTTTGAATACCAGTTTGTTCTACTAGATATTGTCGACCTACATCATGTGCTTGTGACCATCCACCATCGTCTGCTGGACCTACATACACAAATGCAGCTTTATATTCATCTACGGATGCGGCTCCACCGCATGCCATAGTAAGAATACTGATTAAGATTAGACCTACCGCCCATCTTCTACGCATCCTTACCTCCTTTTCATGTTGTTAATTATAAACTAACCACAACTAACGAATTAAATTTGAAGGTAAATATTTATATAAATAAATGTCATGATGAATTTTAATTTTGATACAATAATTCATCATATGGAAAAACTAAGTTATACATGGGATCAACAATTTAAAGATACAGAGGTTGTTTGCAGCAAAATTGAAAAAGATAATTTTATTCCAGACGTCATTGTGGGTATAAGTCGAGGTGGTTTAATTCCAGGAGTAATGATGTCTCACAAGTTAAATGTTCCCTTCAAACCTGTCCACGCATCAACAAGAGACTTTCCACATTGGGAAAACTATTTACCTAAACCAAAAGACAAAAGTATTTTGATTGTTGATGACATTTGTGACAGTGGTGAAACTTTCGAAAAGTTATCTAATTACATCAAGGAAAATATTAATCATGAATGTGACGTAAGGTTTATGTCACTTTGGTGGAATAATGAAAGTGATTTTGAACCACATTACTTTGTTAACGAAGTTGCCAAGTTTTCTAATCCCGTTTGGATAGAATTTGCTCACGAAAATTGGTGGATGGAAATTTAACTATTTGTAAGCTTTGATGCATAGTCCTTTATCATCTTCAACATATTGAAAGCACCATTCCTTCTCGCTGGGCTTAGAATTACACCCAATTCGAATTCTTCCATTAAGTCAATTTCAGAACTCAAAATATCTTCCGGTGTTTCATCTGAGTAAATCGAAGCAATTAAAGTTACAAGACCTTTTGCAATTAAGGCATCTGAGTCACTCATGAAATACACTTTATCTTCTTTTTTTTCAGGAATAAGCCAAACTTGACTCTGGCAACCACTCACTTTAAAGTTATCGTTTCTTAATGCCTCAGGAAAATCAGTATTATCTTTAGCTTGTTCAATCAAGTACTGATATTTTTCTTGAGCATTGGGAAATAAATCTAAGATTTTTTTATACTCTTGTACTTTTGAATCAATTGGCATAATTAACCCAGCATCTGAATGCTGTTAACAAGCGCATCTTTGAAAACATCAAGATCATTTTCGTCGTTATAGATATAGGCAGTGGCTCTAAAAGTAGCATCAATCCCTAATTTGCGATGAAAAGGTTGAACGCAGTGATGACCAGCTCTTACAGCAACACCATAAGTATCAAGCATTAGGGAGATATCTGTGGCATGTATGTTATCAACATGCATGCTGAAGGTACAACCAGCAAATTCTTCATTTGTATGTATAACATTAACTCTATCTAAATCTGAAAAAATTTTCTGAGCATACTTTCTGAGGTGATCTGAATGATCTGAAACTTTTTCCATCGTAATATTTTCTAAATAGTCAATTGCAGCGCCTAGGCCAATAGCTTCTACATAAGGAGGTGTTCCAGCTTCAAACTTATGCGGAACGGGTGCCCATGTGGCTCTATCATAATAGACTTCTTCGATCATATCCCCACCACCTGATACCGGATCAAGTTCGTTCAGTAATTCTAATCTTCCCCAAACAACGCCAATTCCAGTCGGGCCAAGAAGTTTGTGTCCAGAGAATACAATAAAATCAATCCCAAGATCTTGCACGTCAACTTTTCTATGAGGAACTAACTGAGCTCCATCAAGTATGAATATTGCATCGCTATTTTCTTTAACTAAGTTACGTATCATTTTTATGTCAGGAAGCAATCCAGATAAATTAGATTCACCAGTAATTGAAACAATTTTTGTTTTGCTAGAAATCTTGCTCTTAAGATCATCCATATCAATACTAAAGTCGTCATTAATAGTTATGTATTTTATCTCCAACTGATATTGTTTTGCAACCATTTGCCAGGGGATTATGTTTGCATGATGCTCAATTTCTGTGAGCAAAATCTCATCTCCAGGATGGAGATATTTTTTTACTATTGAGTTTGCAAGAAAATTAAATCCTTCAGTGGCACCTTTTGTGAAAATAATCTCATCTGAGTGATAAGCATTCAGAAAATTTTTACATTTTTTTCTAACATCCTCGTAAAGCTGTGTAGTTTCTGCAGATAATACATATGTACCTCTATGAACATTCGCATTTGTATTTATGTACACATTATTCATGGAATCAATTACTGATTGAGGCTTTTGTGAAGTTGCACCAGAGTCAAGATAAGTTAGTTTTTTAGTATTTACTTCACGAGCAAAAATTGGAAAATCTTTTTTTATATTTTCAAATTTTTTCATAAATAAGATTCGTATCCTTCTTTTTCTAGTTTATCAGACAATTCTTTACCACCAGTTTCAACAATTTTTCCATCAACAAAAACATGTACAAAGTCCGGTGTTATGTACTCAAGCAATCTTTGATAATGGGTGACTACAAGATAGCCTCTTTCAGGAGTTCTTAGTTTGCTGATACCTTCACCAACAATTCGTAGCCCATCAACATCAAGCCCTGAATCAGTTTCATCTAGAATTGCTAATGTAGGATTTAATACTGCAAGTTGAAGAATTTCATTTCGCTTTCTTTCTCCCCCTGAAAAACCCTCATTCAAGTATCTGTCTACAAAATCAGGGGACAATCCGAGATCTTTCATAGCATCAGCTACTTTTAATCTAAGTTCTAGGGTTGAATATTCAGTATTTTCTATGTTGGTAAGTGCAGTTTTTAGCATGTTTACTATTGTTACGCCGGGTATTGATTCGGGATATTGAAATGCTAAAAACATACCCTCCTTAGCCCTATTATCAACTGGTTCCTCTGTGATATCTTTACCATTGAACATGATGGTTCCATCAGTAACTTCATAAACCGGGTTACCCATTAAAACATTTGATAGGGTAGATTTACCAGAACCATTTGGGCCCATTATTGCATGGACCTCTCCAGGATTTATCTCTAAATTTATTCCTTTTAAAATAGGTGTATCTTCGACGTTTGCATGTAAGTTTGTAATTTTTAACATATATACCATGTTAATAATTAATAAAAACAAACAAGATTTCAATACGTAAAATAAAAAATAAAATTAGACTAAGAAAATGCAATTTATACTTACAGACTTACAAAAAGAAATTAAAGAGAATGCTGAAAAACTACTTTCAGAACAAATAGATCTTTTAGAGACTATAAAAAAAGTTGATGAAGATATCAGGATTGATTCTGATCTTTGGAAATTAGTAAATGAGCAAGGTTGGCTTGCTTTAGATGTACCAGAAGAGGATGGAGGATTAGGATTCTCTTCAGTGGAAGCTTCTATACTTTCTGAAGTTTCTGGTTACTATCTTCCTATAGTTCCACTTTTTAGTTCGGGTGTTGTGTTTAAACACCTACTTTTAAACTCAGCCCCAGAAATAAAAAATAATCTCCTTCCTGGAGTAATTTCCGGCGAGAAGATAGGAACTTTTGGTATTTATGAAAATGACAAATATGATATTAACACAGAAAGTATACAGACAAATCTGACTTCTTCAGATGCTGGAACGCTACTTAATGGAACAAAAAAATATGTAATGTTTGGTGATTCCTCCGACTTTATCGCAGTATTAGCTAAGCATGATGCAGTTTTTAAATTTGTACTCGTTAAAACAGATGAAGAAGGTGTTAGTGTTACAAAAACTCCATCACTTGATCAAACCAGGCCTTTAGCGGAAGTTTCATTTTCAAATGTAAATGTTAAAAATGAAAACATAATGATTGAACTTGATGAAGAACTTACTGTCTGGAAAAGGGTTCAGAATATATCAACAGCATTCCTTTCTTTGGAACAAGTCGGAGGATCACAAGCATGTTTAGATATGTCTACAAGTTACGCTAAGGAGAGAATTCAATTCGGAAGACCTATTGGATCTTTTCAGGCTATTCAGCATATTTGTGCAAATATGTTGTTACAAATTGAAAGTGCAAAATCCCTTGCATATAACTCAGTTAGAGTCGATATGCAGGATCAAACAGAATTGGAAATGAGTGCTCTACTTGCTAAGTCTTACTGTTCAGAAGTTTACAACAAAGTTGCTGGTGACAATATTCAAGTACATGGGGGCATAGGTTTTACCTGGGAACATCCAGCTCATCTGTACTTCAAGAAAGCAAAATCAGACTCTTTATTATTTGGTTCTTCAAAGTCAGCAAGATCGAAAATTGCAGAATTAATTAACTTATAAATTGGCACGTTTAACAAGGTTTGAAAGTTATAGATTTCTAGGAAATCGATTAAACATGAAAGTGTATGACTGTGACAATGAAGAAGAATTCAAAGCTATTGAAATTCTCCAGACAGAAAAAGATTTAATTATGAACAATAAACTACAAGCTTTTTCACCTGATTCTTTACAAGAGGCAATGAATAGGGGCTACAAGCCACTCTAATTAATTAAAGTCCATTTATTAACACCGTTTTTATTATTTTTTTCTACTCTTCTCTGCGATTTTAATAAATGTAAGTGAGCGAGTGTTTCCTGGAATGCGAGTCTTAAATTTAATGAATCTAAATCTCGTGGAAAAAGTTTATTTGAAATCTCCCAACCTGTTAAATCTTCATTCTTTAGAAAACCTAGGATTCTTTCTGACCTCCTCTGATGATGTAGTTTCATCTGTTCGATTCTTTTGTGTGGATTAGAAATTATGTTTCCATGACCAGGTGCAATTATTTCATGATCTAAATGATCTACTTTATCTAAAGAATCTAAAAATTCTTTCAAGAGGTTACTATTTTCATTCTGCACGGGTATAAAAGGTGTGATTCTTGGAAGAATGTGGTCACCCGAGAATACAATTTTAGTCTTTTCATCATAAAGAGAGATCTCACTGTAATCATGTCCTGGTGTAAAAACTACATTGAGGTTCCTTTTTATTGACTTGACCCTCCCTTCTGATAATAGAATATCTGGTTTTTCTAATCTTCCAGCATATAGAGGTGTACTTATTGATTTTAAATCATCTATGAAAGAGACTGGAGTATATTCATTTTTGGCCATTCTAATTAAATCTTTAAATCTTATAGACCAGTCGTTATATTCGTCAAGATAATCAATACTATTTTTATATAATGCAAATGGAATATCAAACTCTCGCAGACGCTGAGATAAACCTATATGATCAATATGCATGTGTGTTCCAACTAGCAATTTGATATCATTAAAAGTAATTCCAAGTTGATTTAAATGCATTTCGAGAAGTTTTAAATATTCAGAACCATCCACTCCACAATCTATCATCACATAGCCATCATTCTCTTCTAAGAGATAAACATTTACATTACCTGGTGTGCTCCAGGGGAGTTCAAGTGGGATGTGATGAACCCCATTGGGCATTTTAAAACTATTCACATTAATTTGTTATCAGCCAAACTCCAAAAGAGACAAGAATTAACAATCCAGTTAATAAAGAGGAAAGGATTAAAAATCTTGTCTGCATAGCTACATTTTAGACAATTAATGAAGTATCTTGAGTTGGTAAATACTTTCTTTTTTAGTAGATTTAATAGTGACAATAACTTTGACTACTTTTAAAGGAGACCCCTTTTTAAAAGTACAGTTATTATCTCGATTGGATAGCAACCCTATCCAGAAAGAGGTAATTTGAAAAAATTAACCATTATTGGCGGTGGCCCAGCTGGATATGCAGCTGCGCTTTATGCAAACAACTTTGATCTAGATGTAACAATTATCGAGTCTGACGTACTTGGAGGTACTTGTCTAAACAGGGGATGTATACCTGCAAAATACTGGCTACACCTTGCTGAACTAAATCATGAAATAAATAATGCATCTGATTTTGGAATACAAGTTAAAACCTCAGAAATAGATTGGAAAAAAGCTTCCACTAAAAGACAAGATATTGTATCAAAATTAGTTGGCGGGATTGGCATGTTGCTTAAAAGTAAAAAAGTAAATGTTGTTAATGGATGGGGGAAGATAAAAAATGAAAACTCGGTTCTCGTCAAAAAAGAAGATGGTTCAGAAGAATTAATTCAGACTGATTACATACTTCTTGCTACAGGTTCCAAACCAAGAGAATTAGCTAGTCTAAAGTATGATAACGAATTTATAATCAATTCTGATTCAGCACTCAATTGGGAAAAACCTCCTTCAAAAGTATGTGTAGTTGGTGCAGGTGCAATAGGTTGTGAGTTTGCAAGCCTGTTAACTGACCTTGGCTCCACTGTCACAGTGGTAGAATTGGAAAAAGAAATACTTCCAGGTTTTGATAAAAGAACATCAGGTGAATTAAGAAAACAATTAACAAAAAGAGGCGTTATCTTCAAAATGGGTACGTCAATAGACTCTGTTAAAGATAAAGAAATAATATTTTCTGATGGTGAAAAAGAAACATTCGATACAGTTTTAGTTGCGATTGGAAGAAGTCCTTTGACTGAAAACATTGGGTTAGAAGATATTTCTGTAACAACTACAAATGGCTATATAGATGTCAATCTTGAAACTATGCAGGTAAATGGCAAAGAAAATATTTTTGCTGCCGGGGATATTATCAGTAATGCTCCTCAGTTAGCGCATGTTGCTTTTGCTGAAGCTATGTGTGCAGTTTCTTATATCGCAACTGGAGTTGCAAGTCCAATTAACTATTCTGCAATACCCTATGTTGTATACACAAACCCAGAATTAGCTGAAGTAGGTTTAAATTCCGATAAAGCAAAGCTAAAGGAAATTGAAGTTGATCAAGCACAACACTCCTTTGCTGGAATCGGAAGAGCCATGATTCAGAACAGTAACCAGGGTTTAGTAAAAGTTTATGCAGAGAAAAACGGACCTATAGTTGGTGCAAGCATTTGCGGTCCAAGTGCTGGAGAAATGATTCATGAACTAATGTACATGGTAGGTTGGGAAGCTCTGCCTGCTGAAGCTGCAGAATTTATACATGCTCATCCGACACTAAGCGAAGCAGTCGGGGAGTCACTATTGTCATTAAATGGAAAGGGGCTTCACTAGTGGAAGTAAAGAAAATAGAACGAGTAGGACATTCAGCAACTTTGACTAAAGACGAATTGTGGGATATATACAAGTCAATGAAAACTCAAAGGATTCTAGAAGACAGGCTTCTAAAAATGTATAAAGGAGGCCAACTTTCAGGAGCAGTTTATCCAGGTATAGGTCAAGAGGCTTCAATGGCTGGCATCGGTGCCGGCATGGAGAGTCAAGATGTGTTTGGAGGAACACACAGAGATCTTGGTGTGCAGATTAAACGGGGAGTAACGCTCAAAGAAATTGCATTAAATTTTTATGGTAAAAAGGATGGTCCATCAAAAGGTAGAGATGGCAATAGTCACTTTGGAGTGGTTGACAAGGGAACATTGATGGTTGTCTCCCCGTTACCAGATTCTGCTCCAGTTGCTGTCGGTGTTGCGCTTACTGCCCAGTTTGAAAAAAATAATGTAGTCGCGGTTGCAAATTGTGGTGAAGGAGCAACTGCAACAGGAACATGGCATGAAAGTATTAACATGGCAGGTGTTCACAATCTACCAATTATTTTTACTGTACAAAATAATCAGTTTGCTTATTCTTCTCCAAATGAAACAGAGTTTGGAACACCTAATGTAGCCGATAGGGGACTTGGCTATGGGATAGAGTCAGTAATTATCGATGGAAATAATATTTATGAAGTTATAAATACAATGCATAAAGCTCGTGAAAAAGCTAACTCTGGAAATGGTCCTACTCTAATAGAACTCGTAACTTTTAGACACTATGGCCATGCTGGTCATGATCCTGCTGAATATGTTGGTGATGAGGTCCGAGAGTTTTGGATGGATAGAGATCCGATTACTAGATTTGAAGATTCTTTAATCAGAGAAACTCTTTTCACAGAGAAAGATTTTACTGCACTTGCAGAAGAAATTGACACAGAAGTTAGAGAAACATTGGAGTGGGCAAAAAACCAAGCAGACCCAAATCCAGATGAAGAAATATTAGAGATATTCCAAGAGAGAATGACCCCTGTCTCTAAAAATGATGGTTCAAATACAAAAACTATGAATTTCATAGAAGCCATCACGAATGGGCTGGATGAAGCTATGGAAAATAACTCAGATGTATTCATGATGGGTGAAGATATAGGAGCATTTGAAGGAGCTTTCAAAGCAACTAAAGGACTTCATGAAAAATATGGTTCAAATAGAGTATTAGACACACCTATTTCTGAAGGTGCATTTATGGGAGCAGCTGTAGGTGCTGCTTTATATGGAAAGATACCAATAGTTGAACTTCAATTTTTTGATTTTGTTTATCCCGCTCTTGATCAGATCACGACTGAAGCTGCAAAATATTACTGGAAAGCTGGAAAACCTGTTCCTATGGTCGTACGGGGACCTACAGGCGCAGGAACAAGGTCTGGTCCTTTTCACTCAATTAGTCCGGAGTCTCTTTTAGCACATCATCCGGGTATTAAAGTAGTTGCACCAGCAAACCCTTATGATGCCAAAGGATTATTGATTGCTTCAATCAACGATCCCAATCCTGTTATGTTTTTGGAACATAAAAAACTTTATAGAAAACCTGACTTAAAAATGGAAGTACCTGTCGGCTTGTATGAGGTTGAAATCGGTAAGGCAAATATTGTAAAAGAAGGTTCTGATGTCACTTTAGTTGCTTGGTCAGGAATGGTTCCAACCGCTCTTGAAGCAGCTGCAACTTTAAATGATGAAGGTGTTTCTGTTGAGGTCATTGACTTAAGAAGTATTTTTCCAATAGATGAAGAAACAATTTTAAAATCTGTAGAAAAAACTTCAAACTTAGTAATTCTTCAAGAAGATGTCCCCTTTTCATCAATAGCATCTGAAATCTCGTCTTTTGTTGCAGATAAAGGTTTTTGGACTTTGGATAACCCTATTGTTAAAGTTACTGCGCCAAATACTCATATACCATTTGCTCCTGTACTAGAAGACAGTTTTATTCCTAGTGCTGAAAATGTTGTAAAAGCTATCAAAGAATTACAATAGAATAATGGGTGAAATTGTAAAAATGCCTCAATTAGGCGAAACAGTAACCGAAGGAACTATTCTAAGGTGGCTTGTCTCAGTTGGAGATGTAGTTAAAGAGGATGACCCAATCCTTGAAATCTCAACCGATAAGGTAGACACGGAAGTCCCCTCACCATTTGCGGGAGAAGTTACAGCATTACTTGTTGAAGAGGGTGAAACAGTCGAAGTGGGAGTTTCTTTAATGGAATTAGGTGGAGATGGCAATTCTACAAGTGAAAAACCCAAAGAAGAAGCTGAAGTTGTAAAAGAAAATATGAGTGAAAAAATTCCAGAAGTAAAAATTGAGACTACAGAAACATCTACCCAAGTCACAAATAATAGAGATCAGAAACTTTCGCCAATTGTAAGAAAACTTGCAAAAGAAAATAATATTAACCTTTCACAGGTTTCAGGAACTGGTAAGGATAATCGTATTACTCGCAAAGATATTGAAAAGATACTTGATTCTGGTGAAGTAGTGAAGCCACAAGAGAAAGAGGTAAAGAATGAAATATCTGAGCCAATTAATTCTGAAGAGCCAAAGAAAGCTACTAGTGGAAATATTCCAAGATTAAGAAAGAGAATTGCAGAGAATATGATCCTTTCAAAACAAACCTCTGCACATGTCATGACTTCAGTAGAAGTTGATTTTGAAAATATTGCGACATTAAGAAATAAAGTTAAATCAGAGTTTAAGCAAAAGGAAGGATTCTCTCTCACGTTTCTACCATTCATCTCAGTTGCTACCACTAACGCATTGCGTGAGTACCCAGTAGTTAATAGCTCATTTGACTTAGAAAACAATGTTCATGAATATCATGATTTCATAAATTTAGGGATTGCTGTTGATCTTAATAGAGAGGGATTGCTTGTCGGGACTATAAAGGATTCTGATTCATTTAATCTTCGAGGACTTGCAAGAAAGATTACAGAAGTTTCTAAACAGCTAAGAGGTAAGGAATATGGTTTAGAAGATGTAACTGGAAGTACATTCACAATTTCTAACAACGGATCATTTAATTCATTTCTCACTTCTCCAATAATTAATCAGCCAAACGTAGCAATACTTTCTACTGAGTCAATAAAAAAGAAACCAGTTGTTATAGAATCTGCAGATGGATCGGATTCAATAGCAATAAGAAATACTGGTTTACTCAGTCTTACGTGGGATCATCGAGTGTTTGATGGCTCAACGGCACTTTTGTTTCTAAATAGCATTAAAGACCAGTTAGAAAATCATACTTGGTCAGAAGACCTAAATTGAGAAAACTAAATATTAGATGGCTTGGTAGCCTTCCTTACTCCGAAGCTTTAATTTTACAAAAAGGTCTCAAAGAGTCTGTTTCAAATGAATACAACCTCTATGACTATTTACTACTTCTTGAACATAACAATGTAATAACCATTGGACGAACAGGAGATCCTAAAAATATTCTTTTAGATAGTGACCAGTTAGAAAAAAAAGGTATAGAATTTTTTGAAACTGACCGTGGTGGAGATGTAACTTTTCATGGCAAGGGTCAATTAATTGGCTATCCAATAATTAGGTTAGAAGATCCAAAAAAAGTAATACCTTTTGTTAGAAGTTTAGAAACAACAATTATTGAAACACTAAAAAGTTTTAATATAGATTCTTTTTCTAAAGAAGATGACACAGGGGTGTGGACTTCAGAAGGGAAGATAGCGTCTATAGGTATAAAGGTAAGTAAGTGGACAACTTATCATGGATTTTCATTAAATATATTTGATAATCTAGATGGCTTTAATTTAATTAATCCTTGTGGGAATGAAGAAGAAAAGATAGCAGCAGTTCAAACATTTAATAAAGAGGTTTCTTTTGATGATGTTGTAAAAAAAGTTAATGAAATTTTCCCTGTAGTTTATGGGTATCAAGATACTGATGTACAGATGTCTCAATTCACCCCCACCCAACTTAAAAAGCAAAAAACACATGAAATAGATGAGATGGTTGATAGGGGTGTTTTCCAAAAAAATAAAAATATTATTCCAATTACCATAAAGGGCTTGCTTCCAGATGAGCCTCAAAGGCCTGAATGGATGAAAGTAAAAGCTAACTTAGGAAAAGACTACAGAGATTTGAAGAATCTTATTTCTGAAAAAAAATTAAACACTGTCTGTGAAGAAGCATCTTGTCCAAATATATATGAATGCTGGTCTATGGGAACTGCGACTTTTATGATAATGGGAGATACTTGTACAAGAGCCTGCGGTTTTTGTGATGTGAATACAGGAAAACCATGTGACTTAGATGACTTAGAGCCTTTGCGTGTAGCTGAAAGTGTTCAGACCATGGGGCTTACTCATGCTGTAGTCACTTCAGTCAATAGAGACGATCTTTCTGACGGAGGATCTAATTTTTTTTCAGAGACAATTACAGAAATAAAGAGGGTTAATCCAGAAACAAGCGTTGAAGTTCTAATCCCTGATTTTAAGGGAGACAAAAGTTCGATTGATAATATTATCAGAGCAAATCCGGAAGTGCTAAACCATAATTTGGAAACTGTCCCAAGACTCCAAAGAGAAATAAGAACAGCAGCATCTTATGGCAGGTCGTTATCTTTACTGCAGTATGCAAAAGATTCTGCTTTTTTAGGTAAAACTAAAACTGGTTTAATAGTTGGCATGGGAGAAGAATTTGATGAAGTAATAGCTGTGCTCGAAGATTTATCTCAAATCAATGTTGATATTGTAACCATCGGACAGTATTTAAGACCAACTGCAAAACATAGACCAATCCATAGGTATGTAGAAAGAGAAGAATTTTCAAAGTATAAATCTATAGGTGAATCTTTGGGAATACCCCATATAGAATCAGGTCCCCTTGTAAGGTCTTCGTATCATGCAAAAGACTCTTTTGCCTCAGTGTAAGTAAGTCCTATACTGTTATAAATGTTCAATAAAGTTACTAAATCTGTTCGTATACTTTCAGCTGCTGGCGTTGAAGAAGCGGGTTCTGGACATCCGGGTATGCCATTAGGGATGGCAGATGTTGGAACAGTACTTTACAAAAAATTTCTTAAAGTCTCAAATGAAAATCCTTCTTGGATAAATAGAGATAGATTTATTCTCAGCCCTGGTCATGGCTCTATGCTTTTGTATTCCCTACTTCATTTAAATGGATTCGACATATCAATAGAAGATTTGAAAAACTTTCGTCAATTAAAATCAAAAACTCCTGGACACCCTGAACTAGATACATCCCTAGGTATAGATATGACAACAGGTCCTTTGGGCCAAGGTTTTTCTACTGGAGTAGGATTTGCACTAGCTGAAAGGTATCTTTCTGAACTATTAGGAGAGGATATAATTAACCATTTTACATATGGAATAGTTTCGGACGGAGACCTGATGGAAGGTGTCTCATTTGAAGCTGCAGAACTAGCTTCAGTTTGGAAGTTGGGAAAGTTAATCTATATCTTTGATGACAATAACATTTCTATTGATGGAAGGGTCACTAATGTATCATCAACAGATCAAAAGAAAAAATTTGAATCTATAGGGTGGCATGTTCTTCAAGTTGATGCGCATGATGAAAATGAGATTTCTCAAGCATTAATAGATGCCAGAAATGTGCACGATAAACCATCTATCATCATAGCTAAATCAATAATTGGAAAATTCGCTCCGAATAAACAAGATACGAGTGGAGTTCATGGTTCGCCACTCGGAGCTGATGAAATGCAAGAATTCAAGAATAATATTGGCTGGCAAGAAGATCTTTTTGAACATAAAAAAGAAATATATGATTATTTTGATGAAAAAAGAAGAATAGACAATAATTTATTTTCTCAATGGAAAGAAACTTTTAGTAATAAATATGAAACAAATGATGAGTTTAAGAAAAGTTGGGATTTATTAATTTCAAATGATATATCTATAGAACTACACTCTGACAAAACTTCATTAGCAACTAGGATTGCTGGTTCAAATGTTTTAAATTATATCGGAACAGTTACAAACAATATCATTGGTGGATCAGCTGATTTAACAGCTTCAACCAAACAAATCGTTGGTGATAGTAAGTTTTCACATGAAAATTATGGTGGTCGCAATCTCGAATACGGCATAAGAGAACACGCCATGGGAGCGATTGTAAACGGAATAACTCTACACAGTCATTTAGTTGGATATGGTTCCACATTTTTAGTATTTTCAGATTACATGAGACCAAGCATAAGACTTGCTGCATTAATGGAAAGTGATTCCGTATTCATATTTACTCATGATTCAATTTACTTAGGTGAGGATGGTCCAACTCATCAACCTATAGAACATTTAATGGCATTACGCCTAATTCCTAATCTAGATGTCATAAGACCATCTAACAGCTGCGAAATTGAGTATGCATATAGATATGCATTTAGTAAATCTGGAAATCCAAAAGCTATCGTACTTACTCGACAAAATCTTGAATATTTAGATTTAGATACTAAGTATGAAGAATTTACTAACGGTGCGTACATTGCGTCAGAGGGAGGCGACGTTACTATTTTTGCTTCAGGATCTGAATTAGAGCTAGCATTTTCTATAAAAGAATACCTTAAAGAAACACAAGTAAGAATCGTTTCTGTTCCGATATTAAATAAATTAGAAAATGTTGATCCCCAGGTAATCAGTGATCTTAAAGCAAGTAACTTAAATTTTACAATTGAACTAGGGCGATCAATTGGCTGGGAGACCTACCTTGGTGGAATAACAAAATCTTTTTCAATTGATCAATTTGGAATCTCAGCACCAATGGATAATTTAAGAGAACAATTTAAATTTACTACTGAACAAATTGGGGAAGAAATCAAAAAATTTCTAGGTTAACATCCTGTATATTTTTTCATTTCAGACTTAGTTCTGGCACCAGCAACACCATCAGGGATAAGTCCTACTTTTCTTTGAAAAGCTTTAATAGCTTCTTTAGTATAGGAACCCATTTCTCCGTCTATTATTCCAGGATTGAAACCATTGTTTGAGAGGTATGTTTGAATCCCCTCAACAGAATCTAGATTTGCAGCTCTATTATCTCGCGCAGAACAGGAATTCGTAGTGCACCCTGTATAGTTTCTCATAGCGGCTTTAGTTTTATTACCAACTATTCCATCAGCTAGTAGTCCGCTGGCTGTTTGAAAAGCTTTTATTGCAGATACTGTCTGTGGACCAGATTGCCCATCAATTGGTCCTGGTTTAAAGCCATTATTAGTTAAAAACTTTTGCAAGTCTAAAGTGTTATCTAGTTTTACATTTGAATTATCTTTAGCTACACAATCATCATTGCCTTCATTGGGATTAGAAACAGCTGTTTGTGCTGCTGATTCTACTTCACCCCCAACTGGTTCCCAGCCACTTTGAAAAGGTGTTTGGGTATAAACATCAGAATTGACAAGAGACTTGGTTACTAATTTGTTGATCATGAAAGAAACCTCCCCAATCGATGTTTTTCTACTTGGACAAAATTTGTCTGCTAAGGAGCTACATGCAGGAATAATATCATTTGCAGCGAGAGTATAGATGCTACTTGTCCATTTGCTCGCACCTTCATCAGAATAAGGATCAGTGCTACCTGTTAAATCGTTTGTTGTACCTGCCTTGATAGCTTTAGTTAACATACAAGCAAATTCATCTCTTGTTACAGACTCTTTGGGAAGATATTGAAACGGGCTTCCAAAACATACTTGCATCCCATAATACGGCATACCATTTATCGCTTTCTGATAAATGCTTTGATCATCATCGCTATAAGCGTTTGGTGCATCTAATGGAATCCCCCCAGTTACAGCAACTACTGCTGCTGCCTCTTCTCTGGAAATTGTTTTATTCTGACATGCGGACGAACTTTGAGTACATTTATCAAGTAAGCCTGCTTTACTCAAGTAAAGGAGACCACTAGTCGATGTTGCATATTGGGCTGTATCACCTGATGACTCAACAACACTCCCTCCTGATGAAGAACTCGATGGAGTTGTATTGTCTACAGTTACAGGACCTACGGCTAACGTTGAAACATCTGAAGTGCTTGAAGTTTTAAAATAGTGTGATGCAAAACCAAGTTGTGATTTAATATTTCTTCCAGATTTAGTTACCGTTCTTGCAGCTCCATTTTTATAACCTTTCATAGTAACCTCAGTTGCTGCACCGGAGGTTGCAGCTGCAGAAACATAAATGTCTGTAATTGCATCAAAACACGGAATGTCACCACAAAGAATATTTCTAGATAGTTGATAAGTTGTAAAGTCATATGACCATGCTGCTTTAGGGTTCCCTACACGATTATCTATAGACCAAGGGTCATCCACAGTTTGAAGATAAGGCCATACAGTTGAAGATCCAAAACCTACTGCATTATCGTTAGTTTCCCCCCCAGTTGAAGAAGAATAAAAAGCTTGTATAACTCCGTCTCTCGTATAACCACCACCGTAAGTAATAACTTTTCCTGAAGTATTATTTACGGCTTGTACCCAATTTGGGCCTGCAATTTCCTTAAGGTATCCATAATAATATTGACTGGATGCAGTTGATCCAATATGACACCAGCAGTAAGCTTTTTGCTTTTCAGACAACCCTGCATCATAGACCGTCTGCTGACTAGGTATGTTTTCGTCTAAGTAGTGGAAAACTGCATAACTTCTTCCAACTAATGCTTGAGACTCTAAGGCTTTAACATTCCAATGTGATGGCATTTCTGCTAAACCATACAGGTATTTTTCTAAATTTACAGCAAGAACAACATGAAAGCCTGTAGACACAGACTTAGAACGTAGCTTTAATTCTCCGTGCTTATGTTCTCTAGGGCCAACGCGAATCCGACCACCTTCAGACCATTTTATTGTTATGTTACAACTTGCAGACTTTTTGGAAACGAGGGGATGACCAGCAAAATAACACCCTCCATTTGAATATATAGTCGAAATAGTTGCCCCACCACTAATTTTTACAGGCCCCCAAATAGATTCACAAGGACCATCACTAGAGGCATCACTTTTGATTGCGCCCACTGTAGCATCATCGATTGCTCCAGTTTGAGATATTCCTTTAGAAGCTTGATAGTTTCTTAAAGCATTTGCAGTTTTATCACCATAAGCTCCATCTACAGGTCCAGGCTCAAAGCCTCTTGAGGCTAAAAATGACTGTACTCCTGCAGTCTGAGTGAGGCCTTCTTGGCAGATAAACAATGTTGGAGGACTAGATGATGGCAGTGTAGTCAAGGATATATTTTTGGCATTCCTTGCAAGTCCAACCCATAATGCAGATTTATCGGTAGCAATTTCTGGTGATGAAAGCGAAAGATCAGAGAGTTGTTTATCGACAGTATCTTTGAAATAATAATTTACAACCTCATCAGAAGTACATGAGCTGGTGTTTGAACAAAACGATGCCCCAAGCTCAGTTAGTCCTTTTGCACCGTATTGACTCAGACCTACACCGTGCCCCCAACCGCTGCCCGTAAACGTAAAAGATTCTTCTGAGTAAGATCTCATTGCTTGTTTTGTTGCAGGACCAACTACTCCATCTGGGACTAAACCTGATGCAGACTGAAAAGCTTTTATTGCTGAAGTTGTCCTACCGCCAGATACTCCATCTATTGGCCCAGGATTAAATCCATTACAGTTTAAATATGTTTGTAAATCTTTAATACTATCTAATGGAGCCACTGCATTGGACGCACATCCAAATGTAGTATTTACAGGGGTAGAAATTTCTCCATATGCATTGTTTTGACTAATTAAAACAAAAGAAAAGGTAAAAATTGAAATAAGGATTAATTTTTTTATCATGCCCTGAACCATGGTTCTATTTTAGGTAATACAAGAATAATTGTATGTATTAGAGTGAACTTTTCCATTTTTTATAAAGAGATTTTCCAAAGACAATAGAGAAATAAACCATAAAAGTTATATAAGTAATTGGAAAGAGTTCACCTTTTCTTGTAGCAAAAACTTCGGGTGACAAAAGAAAAATACTCCCAAACATAATGATTCCTAGATATTTAAACTCTCGATACGCTCTGATAGAAATATATGACAGAAGGCTAAATACTACAAAAGAAATTAATATATTCATATCAAATAAAGTATCTATTTTGGCCCACCCTGTTAAAAGAAGAATCCCTAATCCTAAAACTAAAGCACCAAATATATTTAAATTATTTTTTTCATTAGTCATATATACATTATTGTAAAAGGAGTATGAATTTGAGTACATTTATATATCTGGTTTTAATATTAAGTATTCCTTATTTTTGGTACATTAGGCATTCAACAGGGCCAAAAAAAGGTTTTAGCTTATTATTTTCAGGAATAATTTCTATATCTTTATTTATTAGATTTAATTTAGTTGTTTTTATTGCACTAGTGATTCTTTTATCAGTGCTGACACATGAAAAAAAATTAATATCAGATTTCTCATTCCTTATAAGTTTTCTGATTTTAATCTATGATTCATTTAGCCTATTAGAGAGTAGCCTCGTGGCTAGTTTTCTCCCAATAATGCTAGTTAGTGGAATATTTTCACTCATGATGATTGGCCATTGGTTTTTAGTAGATCCTACCATTACAAGGATTGGGATGAAAAATATAGCCCGTTCTTCGATGTTTATTGCTAGTTTGTTATGTTTATTGATGATTGCAGGATTAATTTCACCAGAGATATCATCATTCTATAAAAATATAATATTAGGGTTATATATTTCTTCAGCAGTTCTTTCATTAGGCTCATTAAAATCTCTTAACGAGACCTCATATACAGGTGTTATGGCGGCAACTGGACTGAGCTATCTTTCTTTATTAGTGTCACTTGGGGGAACAGGAACTCTGATACTTTTACCTTAGGACTATGCTGTTTACATGAAGATTTACACAAAAAAAGGCGATAAAGGAAATACTAAACTTCTTTATGGTGATACAGTATCAAAAGACAATCTGGCTCCAGAGGCTTATGGATCAGTAGATGAGCTTGTTGCTTCACTTGGAATCATAAGAGCATCTAAAGATTTACCAGAAGCAACAAAAAAGGTAATTTTACAAATACAAAGGGAACTATTTATCGTTGGTGCAGAATTAGCAACTTCCAAAGAAAATAGAGAGAAACTACTGCCTGGAAAGACATTAGTTGAAGAAACGATGATAACTAACCTAGAAGAAAAAATAGATACTCTAGAAGAGAAAAATGGAATTCCGGAATTTTTTGTCGTCCCTGGTGAAAATCCAATTTCAGCAAAAATAGATTGGTCAAGAGTAGTATCTAGAAGAGCTGAACGAAAGTGTGTTACGTGGCAAAATGCATTCGAGATAAAAGATTCAAAGGTTGTTATGTATTTAAATAGACTCTCGGATTACTTATGGATGCTTGCGAGAGACTTTGAAAAAGAATGGACACCTAGTAACTAATGAATATTGATATATTATTTTTCAACGAACACTTCAATAACAAAGAGGAGTACATTAAAGATTTAGAGTCTTTTGAAGAATATATAACTATTCATAAATTTAGTCCAAAAAGCAATGATATTTTAGTTATACCCCCTTCTCTCTCATCAAAAGGAAACCAAACAGTGTTAGTAGGAATTGACGATACTCAAGAGGCAGACCTCCTAGCTTTGGGAAGCTCTATAGGTGAACAATTAAGGGATAGTGCAGAAATTGATATTTTCAATTTTGAGGGAAATAAAGATTTGTTGGTATTAGGAATTATGTTTTCTCAGTACACGTTTGATATGTATAAGTCACAAAAAGATGATAATAAAATTGAGTTAACATTTTCTGATTCTCTTAATGTCCAAAGCAGTGCATTGAAAAAGGAAGCAGTATTTTGGGTCAGAGACATGATTAATACACCGTCACTTGATAAGACCCCTGAGTTTTTCATAGAGGAAATCAAAGGCTTAAATAGTGAAGTCAGTATTGAAGTTCATGATGAAGATTGGCTAGAGGAGAACAGTTTTGGGGCAGTGTTAGGAGTAGCTAAGGGGTCTGAAAGAAAGCCGTATTTCTTAGTTGGAGAATATAATAAAAATGCTGATGTTCAGATTGCTCTTATAGGTAAAGGTGTGATGTTTGACTCTGGTGGTCTTTCTTTAAAATCTCCCGAAGGAATGGATACGATGAAAACTGATATGGCTGGCGCGGCAACAGCATGGGGAGTGATGAGTTTAATTTCAAAGCATAAAGTAGATATTGGCCTAACAGTATTTACACCAATAGTAGAAAATATGCCTAGTGGTAGCGCCATAAGACCAGGTGATGTTTTAAAAGCACGAAATGGAAAAACTATTGAAGTTCTAAACACAGACGCCGAAGGAAGATTAATAATGGCTGATGCTTTAGCTTATGCTTCGGAAAGAAACCCCGATTTAATTTGCGACGTTGCAACTCTTACAGGGGCATCCTATGTTGCACTAGGTCTGGATATTGGTGCAGTTTTTTCAAACAATAAAAAAATTGAGGATAAATTTATAAAATCAACTGAAAATTCAAAAGAAAATTTTTACCCACTACCACTACATAGCGGTTACAAAAAACTTATTGAATCAGATATAGCTGACATGAAAAATACTGGTGGACGATTTGGAGGGGCTATAACAGCTGCACTACTTCTTGAGAATTTCACAAATGGTTTAGATTGGGTACATCTTGATATTGCAGGACCAGCGAGAAGTAGTAATCGAAAAGGAGCTACAGGGTTTTCAGTATTAACTTTATTTGAATTTTTTAAATCTTTTTCTAAGAATCATCCTGAGAGTTAGCAACAATAAAGATTAGATTATCACCTGTAGAAACTGTTCCACCTTGTGCAACATTTGTTCCTATAACCTTTCCTTGACAATCAGGTAATTCTGACTCTTCAAAAGAATTTTTTAAAAATAGAATTACACTTGTTTCTCTCATAAAATCTTTAATTAGAACTTCAGCTTCATCTTTCGTATAGACACATGGCGGTATGTTAGGAATAGGAGCAGTAAACTTTTTACCCGAAACCTCCAGAACAACCTCAGTTCCTTCTGGCATTTCTTCTCCACTTTCAATACTTTGAGTAAGTACTAAACCTGGTGCTTCTTCTGAATCTACAAGTTTTATTGTTGGTAAGATATAGCCTGAGAATGCTATTTCTTCAGCATCAATAATATTTAGACCAAGCAATTGAGGTATTTCTATAGTTGGGATTTCATAATATTTTTCAATATCACTAGGATCAGCTGGCCACTCTTCAACTGGTAAGTTTTCAACTACTTTTTCCATAAACTCTTTCCACATTGGTGCTGGAACCCTACCACCTGAAACATTAGACACTACCTCTCCATTAATTTCTACATCAGTGAGTGGTAGCTGTTCTTCAGCAAAACCTATCCAAACAGAGGATGTATATTGAGGAATAAATCCAATAAACCATGCTTCTCTAAATCCTTGATGAGTGCCAGTTTTTCCTGCAATTGGCCTATCATCCAAGACAGCTCTAGTTCCTGTACCAAATTGTGCTGCGACTTCAAGAGTTTTTCTAACTGCAGCTGCAGCTCCCGGATCTGGAATCGTAACTCTTTGTGAAGTTATGTGCTGATACAATACTTGCCCATTTGAATCTGTAATTTTTTCAATTAAATATGTAGGCGCAAGATAGCCATTATTTGCAAAAGAAGAATATGCAGAGGCAAGCTCCACTGGGGTTACAGCACCTGCACCTAAAGTTAGAGATATAACTGGATCTAAATATGAATCTATTCCAATTCTATTTGCTGTACTAGAAAGTTTTTCTCCGCCAAGTTCGGATGCGAGTTGGGCAAAAACTGTATTCACAGATTTTCTTGTAGCCTCTTCAAGAGACACCATTCCAGATGTATCCAGCAACTTAATTGATCTATTATATTCTGATTTATCTTGGCAAGGTTTATAGATAATTTGAGTTTCAGATTCTAAATCAATTTGAATTAAGTTATTTTGTTCTTCAATTAGTAATGGATCAGTGATTACTATTAGACTTTCTCCATTTTCCTCTTCAGCTGTGAACTCTTTATCTTCGGTATAAATAATTGGATTACCATTTTCTGAGTACTGCTTTAGTGCAACTCCAATAGCTAATATTTTTTCAGACTCTTCTACGATTTCATCTAAATTTGATGCAATTGGAAATTGTTCAATAAAATCTTTGTTCTTCAACTCCTCTGGATGGAACCCTATACATTGGAGCTCTATGGCCCTATCCTGTGCAGGTATTTTATTTATAAATCTATCTGCTGTAATTGATGTTCCATAATTCCTAACTACCCATTTGGAGCCTATACCATCAGGGGCACATGGATATCCACAATCAATTTCCACAGGACTTCGTGAATCTCTTGTACTGTAAAGTTTGGCACCTGACTCCAAAGCTGCAAGGAGGGTTATTGGTTTAAAAGCTGAACCAGGGTTTCTTTTCCCTTGAGTAGCTAAGTTGTATTGCTCATCTTCAAACGGTAACCCAGAAGCCATAACTTCTATCGCACCAGTTTTATTGTTAATCAACGTAATAACACCAGTTGGTTTTGGCTCTGGCTCCTCAAGTTCAACATCTATTATTTCAGATGGAACCCATTTATCTAGAACTTGGTTTGCGTGATTTTGTAATTCAAGATTTACAGTAATTTCAATAGTTAATCCACCTCCGCCAGTACAGGAAGTATCATCTGATGGACATCCGAATAAAGCTTTTTTCCTCTCCACATTCGTTGAACCTAATACTGCAAATTGTGGATCATTTAGCAATCTCCTCTTTACTTCAGCAGAGACATGCTCTGCTTTGTTAGAAAGAGTATTTGGCTCAGCAATAGTTAAAGGAGCTAATCTTGCTGACCTATGCTGAATATCGACTATGAAACCTTCTTTAAGCATGACATCTAAAACATCATTCCTTCTTTCTAAAACCCTTTCAGGATATTTCCTTGGGTTGTAATATGCCGGACTTCTGATTATCACTACTAATGTTGCTGCTTCATCTAATGTCAATTGAGATACATCTTTATTAAAATATTCTGAGGATGCTGATTGTAAACCATAAGCACCTGCTCCCCAATATATAGAGTTAATGTAGTATTCCAAGATTTGATCTTTTGTATATCGCCGCTCCAACTCAGCAGCAACTACTGCTTCAGCAACTTTTCTTCTAATTGAAATTTCATCTCCAACAAAAGACTGCTTAGCAACTTGAGAAGTGATAGTCGAACCCCCTCTAGTAACACCTCTTAGGTTATCTACAACAGCACTGAGAATTGCAATAAAATCGATTCCCTCATGCAGATAGTAGTTACTATCTTCGGCAGCCAAGAGAGTGTTAATTACAAATGGAGGAACATCTGATAATTTGATTGGATCTCTATTTAGACCATCGTGTAATTCATCTAAGACTTGATTATCAGAGGTAATTATAACTGAAGGTTCCGACAAAGACACAAAATCTAAAACCATTCCCTCAGCTCGAGGTAGGAATCTTTCCTCTAGATTAGTTACAACTTCCATTGCAGATTTTATTGGTAAAAAGGTAAAGAATGCAAACCAACCCGATAAAAGTAGTGCACTAACTAACACACCAAATCCAGCAATATACCTGATTCCGAATCTTGATTTGTTTTCTAAATTATGGATTTGTGCCATGTTCTAATTCTAGTGTCTATAAAAATCAATTTAACATTAGGAGTAGTTATAGGATTAGATGTAATATAGATTATCAATGGATTATTCACCAGGACTTAGAGGCGTAATAGCTGGAGAAACTGAAATTTCTACAGTTGGTATGGAAGGAACTTCTCTTAGGTACAGGGGCTATGACGCTATAGAGCTTACTAAAACAAATACTTATGAAGATGTTGCGTCTTTAATAATAGATGACAATTTAGATGGAAAATTATTTAGGCAATCATTTTCTACTCATTATAAGCAACTTCTTGAAGATATAGAATTAGTGACCCTTATAAATCGATTAAAGCTTAATCAGCATCCTATGGATGTCATTAGAACAGCTATTTCATATATCGGTGAAGCTGATGAAAGTAATAAATTAGATGCAGCAAGTAAAGTTGCTGCAGTAGCTTGTTTAACAATTGCCTCGTATAATCAAGAGTCTTCAGACAAATTAGATGAAGAGTATGTCGTTGCAAGCTCGCTGCTACCAAATAACAGTACAAAACAGCAACTTGAAGCATTAGATGACATGCTAATTCTTTATGCGGAACATGGCTTCAACGCTTCCACTTTCGCCGCAAGAGTTACTGCTTCGACAAGGTCTGACCTAATAAGTGCAATAGTTTCTGGTGTTGGAACCCTAAAAGGAGAGTTGCACGGTGGTGCCAACGAAGCAGCTGTGGAGTTAATAAATAGTTTCAAAACTCCTAGTGAGACAGAAGAAGGAGTCCATAAACTTCTTGAAAATAAGAAAAAAATTATGGGTTTTGGGCATGGGGTTTATAAAATTCAAGATCCAAGAAGTCCGATTGTGAAAAAATGGGTTGATGTTTTATCAAACACAGAGGAATCAATTAATAAATTTGAAATAGCAAAAACTATAGACTCAATAATGGATTCAGAAAAAAAATTATTTCCTAATGTTGATTTTTATGGAGGATTATTGTTATCTGAACTTGGATTTGCTGTTGATGTCTTCACTCCGATTTTTGTTGCCGGTCGTTCTGTTGGATGGTCAGCTCACTATTTCGAACAAAGAACTCAAGATATTTTAATTAGACCTGCTGCAAAATATATAGGAATTGAAGAAAGATAATTCAAAGTTGAATGAAATATCTTTTAACAACATAATTACAGAGTATTTAGAATCAGAAGTTCTTTTAGATGAAGAAACTATCACTTCTACAAAATTAGCCCTTTTAGACACAATTGGTTGTATATTTGACGCTTCGATTGGAAGCCAACCTGTTTCTTATGCTACTAGAGGTGAACACACCGCAATAGAGAATCCCTTTAAATTTGCCAGCAGTATCAACAACTCTAGAGATTTGGGAAGATTTTTTACAACTTTAATACGTTGGCACGATTATAACGATACATTTTTAGCTAAAGAATGGGCTCATCCATCAGACAACATAGGTTCATTATTTTCATACTTTATGACAAAGGGTGGTTCATTCAGAGAGTTTCTAGCATCTATTGTTAGAACATATGAAATCCAAGGAGCACTTTCGTTAGACACATCCCTAAACAAACAAGGCTATGACCATGTATTCTTTGTAAAACTGGCTTCTGCAGCTGTTTACTCTAATCTATTGGCTAAGGATGATAAAGATATTGTTTCAAGAACTATCAACCATGTACTTCTAGACGGACCATCATTAAGGAGCTATCGACACACACCTAATGTAGGTAGACGAAAAAGCTGGGCAGCAGGAGATGCAGTTTCTAGAGCTATTGAACTTTCGGAAATATCAACACTTAAAGATGAGAAATACGAAGGAATTTTAAAAGATCAAACATGGGGGTTTGAAAGTGTTTTTTTTCAAGATGAATCGATGACTTTTGGTAAAACCTTGGATAACTGGGTAGTAAATAATATTTTGTTTAAAGTTCTTTATCCAGCAGAGTTTCATGGTCAGTCAGCTGTTGAAGCTGCTGTGAAGCTATCAAAAGAGTTTTTATTAAAAAGAGAGACAATAAAAGATGTCATCATTGAAACACATGAACCAGCAATCAGAATTATCAGCAATAAGGATGTTTTAAACAATGCTTCTGATAGAGATCATTCTTTGGAATATATGGTATCAGCAGCTCTACTCTTTGGAAATGTAACTAGCGATAGTTATGAAGATTCGTTTCATGGTTATGAAGATATTGAAGAATTACGGAAGAAAATTACAGTACAAGAAAATCCAGAATTTACAAAAACATATTATGAATTTGAAAAACGAGAAATTGCTAATACTGTCTTTTTAAACTTTGAAGATGGCACTTCTTCAGAGAAAATTACTATCAGGTACCCCATTGGGCACCCAACTAGGAGGCAAGAAGCCATTCCACTGATAAAAGAAAAGTTTACTAGAAACATCTCAAGGTATTTTGACAATGAAGAAGCAAGTAATTTATGGGCTTTAGTTTTTAACTTAGATTTAGATACCGACTTTAGTGAACTGACTAACCTACTATCAAATGAATAAAACTATCTATTTACTCGTTGGGGGAGAAGCTACAAGACTCAAGCCACTATCTGAGGGAGTACCAAAAGCCCTATTGACCGTAAGAGGTGTTTCAATAGTTGATTTGATTCTAGACAATCTAGAAAAAGCCGGTTTCGATAAATTTAAACTAATATGTTCAATTAAACACAAAAATCAATGGGAAAATTATCAAAAAAACACAGAAAAATTTATCGAATTATTATTTGAAACTGAAAAACTTGATACCGCAGGTTATATTGTAAAAAATATTGAAGATTTTGAGGACGAATTTTTTTGCATGAATGGTGACTTGCTTTTGGAGATGAATTTTCAAACCTTTATTGACCATGTTGAGAATGCTGCAAACTCAACTATTTGCTCTGTCCAAGTCGATGACCCATCAAGATTTGGCGTTTTACATCTTGAAAACAATAAGATCATAAATTTTATAGAAAAACCAGAAGACCTTAAATATGGCAACAATATAAGTATGGGGTTCTATTATCTTATGAAAAAAGACATACAATCAATTAGAGAAAATTTAATCATTCCATGTTCTCTTGAAAAGGATGTTTTCCCAATACTCTCAAAAAACTTACTTTTAGATTGTTTTAAAGTCAATGGAAATATGATTGATGTTGGTACAAGAGAGTCGTACATTCAAGCACATACAGAAGGAGATTCTAATTGGATTGAAGAAAATGTAGTAATTGGAACTAACACAATTATCAGAAACAGCGTAGTATTTGAAAGTTCTAAAATTGGTTCAAATGTAGAAATTAATGAGTCCATAATTCTTAAAGATAAAATTGTGCCAAATGGCACAGTAGTTGATAAAGAAATATACTAAACACTATGGGTACACCTAAAGCATTAGTCACCGGTGGAGCAGGTTTTATTGGCTCGCATCTTGTAGAAAATTTAATTAATGAGGGTTATGAGTTAATGGTCATTGATAATCTCTTAAGCGGGAAAAAAGAGAATATTCAGAATATTATCACTGAAAATATTCACTATGGCGATATTGGTTCTGATGAAATCTTAGACAAAGTAGTTTCTTTCAATCCAGATGTATGCTTTCACTTAGCTGCACAGGCATCAGTTGTTATATCTGTAGAAGACCCAATGTTAGATTTCGAACACAATATCTTACAACCTCTCAAGCTTATCAAAACACTTCTTGATACAGGCTGTAAAAAGTTTGTTTTTTCTTCATCAGGAGGGACAATTTTCGGTGAGCCGGAAGTCATCCCCACTTCGGAAACTGATTTTGCCGGAGAGCCAGAATCTCCATATGGAGTTGCAAAAAAAAGATTAAACGAGTTTATTGAGTTATTGTTGAGCGACACCGAAATGTCTTATTCAATTTTAAATTTTTCTAATGTGTATGGACCCAGACAAGATCCAAATGGGGAAGCAGGTGTAATCTCAATATTTACAAGTAAAATGATTAATAATTCTGAACCAACAGTTTTTGGTGATGGTGAGCAAACAAGAGATTACATATACGTACAGGATGTTGTTGATGCACTGATCTTATCGTCAAAAATTGAAACCGACTTATTTTTAAATATAGGAACAGGTATTGAGACATCAGTAAACCAATTAGTTGCAACTTTAAAAAAGACAATTGGTTATGAAGGTAATATCATTTATGAACCAAAACGAGATGGTGAGCTCTTAAGAAGTGTGCTTAACAATTCAAAGGCAAGAAAACTATTAAAATGGGAGCCAAAATTTACATTGGATAAAGGTATATTTGAATTGATTAAGTGGCTTAAAAGTTAAAGAAAAAAATCTTCTCCATCTGATCTTAATATTTCACTAACACCTTTATTCGAAAATTTATAGAAGTACCCTCTTACAATTGCGATTGGAACTTTATCAACTTTATTCATTACTAGTTCCGAAGCACCTGCAAGCTCATCAATAATAGCTATTTCAGTTGCCTTCAAGTCATTCCCATAGGAATCAGTTGTTCCAATATAACTTGCTAGTGGCTCTATACCTGAGCATCCAATGGCAACGTTGGTCTGCCCCTTTCTCCATGCTCTACCAAATGTGTCACTAATTATTATTGCTACATTTATTCCGTATTGTGCTTTTAACTTTCTTCTTATCGTACTGGCTGTTTTATCTGGATCTTCGGGCAAAAGTAGGGCATAGCCTACATCAATATTTGATTTATCTATTCCTGCATTTGCACATATAAATCCATGTTTTGTTCTTGAGATGATTGTTTCTCCACGTTTTCTGAGAATCTGAGTAGATTCATTTTCTAAAAGTTTATTAATATCAATGTCTTTTAAATCAACAATCATATCTTCGATTTTTGAAATAATTTTCTGAGTTATAATCAGAACATCACCTTCAACTAAGTTTAATTTATTTATATTAAGTGCATCTTCCAAAATTTTTAACAAGTCATCATTTTTCTTAAATTCTGGAAGTCCTAGTACAGGTATAATTTCAACAATTTTTTTATTCATTTTTTAATATTTCTTTAGCTAATTTTATTGCAACACTTTCATCTGAAAATAAAATATTCCAAGCTCTAACATTCTCTTCCAATTCTTCATTTTCGTGAACAAAAAATTGGTTTGCAATATCCTTATAAAAATCTTTTAATCCTTTTATATTTGCTTCAAATCCAAAATCGTTAAAATTTTTATCGGAAGGACCCTTTAATGCTTTCTCGTTTATAAAGGGGCTCACAACTGTAACATCATCATGAGATGAAATGATTTCCCTTATTTTTTGAATACTCAATATGGGTCCTATTGAGAGAATTGGGTTTGATGGACCAATTATTATTTGATCAGCTTTAGTAAGTGCCATTGAGACCTCATCAGTTATGTTTGCTTCTTCAGAACCTAAGTAATCAACTTTTTTTAATTTTGGGACAGCCTTTCTTTCAACGAAATACTCTTGAAAGCTTAAAACTTCATCATCAATTGTTGTAAGAGTTGTTTTAATTTTATCGTTTGACATTGGTAGTAAAGTGCAATTTAAATTGTAGAACTCTGTGAAACTTCTAGTGACTTCTGTAAGAGTTTTACCTTCATTAATCAATTGATTTCTATATAACTTAAGGGCCAGGTCTTTATCACCAATAGAAAATTCTTGTTCTTGATACTGTTTATATAAAGAACTTACATTAAAAGTATCATCTTTTTGTCCCCAGCCAAATTCTCCTTCTATTCCTGCCAGAGCATACATTACAGAATCTATATCAGGTGATAGCTTCACGCCATGTATATTTTCATCATCTCCTGTGTTGATGACAATTGCTAGGTCAATATTTTCTAGAGCATAAAATCCTTTTGCTAATTTTGCTCCACCAATTCCACCAGAAATATATGCTATCTTTTTCATCTTGCTCCGATATCTATTAAATATTCATGTAACATTTTATTAATGGTAGACAAAGAAATTTTAGAAGCAATTGCTGAATTAAGCGAATCTGAGCTAAAACGCCTAAAACTTCTAATTGATAATAAATTAAATTTAGAAATTAATAAATCAAAGATTTCATATAGAAGTAAAAAAATAAAGTGTGGAAGAGAATCATGCAATTCCTGTCCACATGGACCTTATTGGTATGCGGAATGGACTGAAGAAGGCAAAAGAAAAACTAAATATTTAGGGAAAATACTAGATGAAATTTCTTAACAATTTGACAATGCCTAGTTTTAAAATGACTTACCTTTATATACTTGCAATTTTAATCCTTAGACTTGACCTGGTCTTTTTGAACACTATGCCGACAGGCGGAGATATGGGAGCACATGTTGTCCCAATAAAGTATTTTATTGATAATTTTGCATTAAATTTTCAACTAAATGGATGGTCAAATGATTGGTTTGCAGGATACCCTTTGTATTTTTTTTATTTCCCATTTCCTGCAGTTTTAACTTTCTTTTTAAATCTTATTTTTCCCTATCCAATAGCTTTCAAATTGATGGTAGTTGTTTCAATTATCATCACAATCTATTCATTCGAAAGAATTTTTAGAAAAAATCAAGCCAATTTCTCATTCTTAGGATTTGTTGCTGGAATAACATATGTACTTACTGAGTCGTTCACTATTTATGGAGGTAATCTTGCATCTACGTTAGCTGGTCAGTTCTCATTTACCTACTCAGTAGCTTTTGCTAACTTGGCTATTGCATTCATTTCTAATACTGAAAATAAAAATAAACATGTTTTAAGTGCAGTATTTCTAGGACTGAGTCTTTTAAGCCATTTAATTCCATTCATTATTTATGGTGTGATCTATATATATTTTTGGATTCGAGAAAAAAATACATCAATAGAGAAAATCTCGTCTGCATTAATTTTTATTTTTCTTACAGTTAGATTCACTACATCATTATTTGCAAATTTGGAATACACAACAAATATGAGTTATACGCCATATACAAAAATAAGTGATTTAGTTAAAAGTGACGTGACACCATTTTTAGTTGCTTTTGTTATTATTTTTTTAATAAATAGTAAAAAAATTTACTCTCGAAAAGATACATCAATTTTCGAATGGTCGCTATTAATTATTTCTATTCTTTTATATTTTTATGTACCCGAAGGTGCCTTGTGGAATGGAAGAGTTGTAAGCTTTTTTAATCTGGCTGTAATTGTTCTATTTTTTAAAGTAATTGAATCGAGTATGGAAGAAATTTTTAAATACGAGCAGGGTAAAATTATTATTAAATTCCTGAGTGCAATTTTGTTATCAGTTTACCTTTTTAACTTTTTTCAAAAGTGGAATATAGCAAGCTATAAAAGTTTTATCTATCCGTTAATACTTATGGCTCTTATAGGTATTGTTTATTTCTTTTCTTCATCAACCGATATTTTTAAGTTAAGTTTCGCTTTTTCAATTATTCTCACAATAACATTTCTACCCTATTGGGTAAGTTGGAATTTTAACGGGTATGAAAATAAAGATCAGTGGAGTGATATAGATAGTCTGTATTCAAATTTAAATGAACTGCCTCCTGGGAGGATTATATGGGAACCAAATGCGGATTTAAACAAATATGGTACGCCGATGGTATTAATGACTATACCTTTGTACACACATCACTCCAGTATGGAGGGATTGTATTTTGACTCAAGTATCACTACACCATTTCATTTCATTGCGGTATCTGGCTTAGCGGAGAGGCCTTCAAATCCTGTTGGTGGATTAAGGTATATCAATAATCAATTCGAACAAGGCCAGCAGTATTTAGAAGATTTAGGAGTTGATTATTTTATTACTTACACTGATACAATTACTGAAAAATCACAAGCTAGCGATAAATTAAATTTCCTTTTTTCTTCAGGGCCCTTTTCGGTCTTCAGTATTGAATCAGAAAAAATTGAGTTGGTTACTCAAAATATAATTGAGTTTGAAAAAGTACCTTTCCTTGAAAGAACCATGAGTTCTTTATTTAGAAATACCGACTACAGTAATTTTTTTACTTCAGCATATGAAAATTTTAGTAATTTGGACTCAGAAAGAGTTATTGAATTACCAAATACTCATTACAAATTAAAAAAAAGTCTTGCTGATAAGGCAGAAATTACAAATCTAAAAATAACTTCAAATACAATATCATTCACTACAGACAGACCAAATGAACTTCATCAAATTAAAGTATCCTATTTTCCTAATTGGAAGATTGTAAACGGGGAGGGGCCATATAGAATCTCACCATCATTCATGGCTGTTGTTCCGAATTCAGAAAATGTTGAGCTAACTTTTATTAAAACTCAAAAAGAATCAAATTCTTTTTATATAGCTTTATTTTCATTATTGTTGTTTGTAGGACTTTCGCAAAAAAGGAAAACAGGTGAGTAAGCTCATACAATTCATAAAAAATAATCCTCTTGTAAGTGGAGATAATTCATTAGCTCAATTGTTTAGAACGTATGTAGTTGGTGCTATAAACCTTTCAATAGGATTATTTTTAAACTATTTATTTCAATTTTTTATTTTTTACAATATTGAGATACCACTAAGAACATACTTGACAAATATTGGATCTTTTTCAATCGGAGTTGTTATTTCTTATTTTTTATCTAGAAAGATAATTTTTAAACTTTCCTCAGCAAAAGGAAATTTTATCGAGTTCTTAAATTTTACTCTTACAAACCTAATCAATCTGATTTTTCCATTACTTATTTGGTACACAATAAATGTTTATAGACCTTCAGTACAAGAAAATGAACTCCAATTTTTAATTGCAACTGTTCTAATCCACAGCAGTATTTTGCCAATAAAATATATAATTTATAAATTTTTTGTATTTAAAGACTCTTTAGAAAGTTGAATTCTTAATTTCACCAAACTCTTAATTGTTCTGGGGATTCTTTTATAAATTACGGATACACTTGGTCTAATTTCATTTATTACTGCTGGAATTTCAAGAATCTTTTCATTATTTTTCTCGATTCTAATTAATAGCTCTGTATCAAATAGATCTTGAGTAGATACAACATTTTGAACCTCTTTTATAATAGATGTTTTTCTTACTGCTTTCATGCCGTGTGTATCGGATAAATTGGTATTAAACAGTACTTTTAATATTCCAACAAAAGTAAATGTTGCAATTCTCCTCACGAGCCTTCTACCGTCAGCAGACTTTACAAGCCTTTTTGAAGCTGTGATTGCAGAGAAAGCTTTTTCAAGACGAAGAGCTTGATTTAGAAAATCTTCTGAGAAATAATCTATATCAAAAGAAATTACTATTTCATTGTTAGCCTGAATAAATCCTTGCTTTAAAGCATTCCCATAATTGGCTAATTTCAAACTAATTACTCGACATTCTTTTTTATCACTAATGAATTCATCAATTAGTGATAAAGTGTTGTCTTCTGAACCATTTTCGGCAAAGATAATTTCAAACTCCAATTGTTTTCTTTTGCAAATATCATATATTTGTGCGGCAGATTGTAAGACAATATCTTCTTCGTTGTATACAGGAACTACAACAGAAAAGTTTTTTACAGTAAAATTGCCACCCATTCTCTGTACAATAACTTAATAATGAGTCAAAATAAACTAGATTTAATTTTTAAAGCATATGATGTAAGAGGTGTTTATGGAGAAACACTCACTCTAGATATTGCATACAATATAGGAATTGCTTTTAGTAAATTCGTTGAAGATGAAAAGATTATTGTAGGTCATGATGGAAGAACTTCGAATCTTGAAATATTTAATGCAGTTGCTGCAGGAATAAAATCTGAAAAAAAAGAAGTTTATTATATTGGAACAGTTCCAACTGATGTTGTATATTCACTCTCTGGATTAATGAATTTACCTGGATTAATTATTACTGCTTCTCACAATCCCAAAGAATGGAATGGTTTTAAATTTTGTCAATCTGGGGCATCTCCTATAGGAATAGAATCTGGTTTGCTTGATATAAAAAATTTTGCCTCTGAAAATCATAATTTGCCTTCCTCATTCCCAGATACAGAAAAAGAAGATGTCATTACCGACTATATGAATCATTTGAACAATATTGTTAAAGCTGAAAATATTAATAGTTCCATTAAGTTTGCAATCGATGGTGGAAATGGTGCCATTGGATCTGTAATCAAGAATCTTGCTAATGAGTACAACTTAGATTACGAAGGAATGTATATGGATGTAGATGGTACCTTCCCTAATCATCCCGCAGATCCATCTAATCCAGATAATTTAGTAGAACTTGTCGAGTGTGTTGTTTCAAATAATTATCAATTTGGAGTTGCATTTGATGGGGATGCAGATAGAGCAGTATTTTCAGATGACAAGGGAAACATTATTTCAGGAAGTATTATGACCGCAATAATTGCTGATTGGCTCTTCGAAAAGAGGGGAGACATCAAGGTTGTTCATAATGTTAACGTTCCACCTTCTGTGACCAATTATCTAGCTAACAAAGGAATTAATTTAATTAGATCTAGGGTTGGACATTCTTATATAAAACAGATAATGCGAGAGGAAGATGCTGACTTTGGAGGAGAGCACAGTGCACATTTTTATCTCAGAGAAAATTTTTATGCTGATTCAGGTATTGTCACTCTTTTAATATTTTTACAGATATTGTCTGAAAAAAAACTTACCCCCTCGGAACTAATATCTAGCTACAACTTTTTCCCATCTTCAGGTGAAATTAACTTTACAGTTAATGATGTTGAGCAAAGTATATTTTCGGTAAAAAAAAGTTTTGAAAAGACCTTCGATACTCTTGACGGTATATCATATTTTGAAGAAAATTACTGGTTCAATATCAGAGGATCTAATACAGAACCCAAATTAAGACTAAATGCGGAAGCTGAAAAAATTGAGGAACTCGACAACTTACTAAATAAAATAAGAAATATAATAGAAGAGTAAAAATGACAAATATTGCTTATGAATTAGGAAACCAAGTTCAGGAAAAACTCGAGACCTCAGACGGAATTAACTCAATTTCTTACGAGTCTCTTTTGATAATGGGTATGGGTGGTTCTGGGGTTTCTGGAGATGTTTTGAAACTTTTATCTAACTTATCAACCTCAACTGAGATAAATGTTGTAAAAAATTATGAAATTCCAACTCATTTGCTTGAAAGTAAACCTTTTTGTTTATTTATATCTTATTCTGGAAATACAGAAGAGACTATATCAGCACTCAATGGTGCTGTAAAGAATGAACTTAATTTTGCGGTAATTTCAAGTGGTGGGAAGCTGATTCAATTAGCAAAAGAACATGGTAAAGAGTTTATTCGGATACCTACGGGTCTTCAGCCACGTGCTGCTTTTGGGTATCTGGCTCAAGCAGTTTGTATTGTCTTAGACAGTAATGAAAAAACGGATTATTCTTCCCAGTTACATGAATCTGGAAAGTATTTAAATGAGTTACTCAATAAAGGTGAGGATTCTGATATAGAAAATATTGCTAAATCCTATGCTAAAGAAATTATGAATAAAACTTGTGTTATTTATGGCGGTACCGGATTGACTGAACTTGTTAGCTCTAGATGGAAAACACAAATCAATGAGAACGCAAAAGCTAAAGCCTTCATCGGGTCCATACCTGAAGTGCACCATAATGAAATTCTTTCATGGCAGGCAGATGAAAATGGGAGTAAACAAAACTTTATTATAATATTTCTACGAAGTCCTCATGAGCATGCCAAGGTTAAAAAACGATTTGAATTAACTGAGAAATTATTGGGAGAGAAAGTTAAGATTTTGAATGTATTTCCAAAAGAATCTGATGGTAAACTAAAAATCTTAATGGAGCTAGTATTACTTGGAGATTTATTAAGTATTCATTTAGCTGAATATTTAGAAATGGTGCCAGAAGACATTGACACTATAGAAGAATTAAAGAAATTATTGGAGGAGAAATAATGTCATCAATCAAAGATGCAAAACTAGCTAACGTTGGACACCAGGAAGTTGACTGGGCTGCAAGACAAATGAAAGTTTTAGAAGATATAAAAACTGAATTTTCTCAAAATAAACCTCTAGAAGGTCTAAATATAGGTGCGTGTATGCATGTCACAAAAGAAACTGCAAATTTAATGCTTACTCTTAAAGCTGCAGGCGCAAATGTAGCTTTATGTGCTTCTAACCCACTTTCAACTAAAGATTCAGTTGCTGCTTATCTTGCAGAGAATGATTTAGAAGTACATGCAGTCCACGGTGTTTCCAATGATGAATTTTTTACTCACTTAAATGCTGTCTTGGATACTAAACCTGATATAACCATGGATGATGGTGCTGATTTAGTTTCTTTACTTCATACTGATAGAGCTGACCTACCCGTCATGGGATCGATGGAAGAAACTACAACTGGAGTTATAAGGTTAAAATCCATGGAAAAAAACAACAAACTAAGATTCCCAGTAGTTGCTGTTAACGATTCAGATACGAAACATCTTTTTGACAACAGGTTTGGTACTGGCCAAAGTGCTATGGATGGGGTAGTAAGAGCAACAGATCTATTAATAGCTGGCTTAAATGTTGTTGTAATTGGTTTTGGTGATTGTGGAAAAGGTGTAGCAGAAAGAGCTTACGGTATGGGTGCAAAAGTTACCGTTGTTGAGCCAAATTCAGTAAGAGCTTTAGAAGCATTAATGCATGGTTACGAAGTTAAATCAAGCATTAATGCTGCAAAGATTGCAGACGTTATAATTTCAGTTACAGGAAATATGCACGCACTTGATAAGCAACACTTTGATGTAATGAAAGATGGAGTAGCTTTAGCAAATGCAGGACATTTTGATGTAGAAATTAATTTACCAGCATTAAAAGAACATAGCTCTCAAGTAGACAGAGTTCGGGAACATGTAGAAAGCTATAAGTACAATGGAAAAGAAATTCTGATTTTAGCAGAAGGTAGATTAGTTAACTTAGCTGCTGCAACCGGCCATCCGGCATCAGTTATGGATATGTCTTTTGCAAACCAAGCCCTTGCCGCTGAATGGATCAAAGATAATTATAAAGAATTAGAACCAAAAGTTTATACTCTTCCAACTGAAGTTGATTTGAAAATTGCAGCAACTAAATTGGGACTCATGGGTGGAGAATTGGAAATCCTCACTAAAGAGCAAATTGACTATCTTGACTCCTGGGAGCATGGCACTAGCTAGATTTGAGTATCTTTAAAAAAGTCTTATCTGTAGGCAGTGGAAAACTTTCCACTGAACTTAATAAAAAAGTTGAAGAAATCAACTCTCAAGAAAAAGAACTTGAACAGTTGTCTGACCAAGAAATAAAAAATCTTTTCCAAGAAATTAAGCACCGTACAAAAGATGAAGAAGTTTACGAGTTAGAAGTTGATGCATTTGCATTAATCAGAGAAGCTGCAAAGAGAACTTTAGGCCAAAGACATTATGACGTACAACTTTTTGGAGGAATGGTTCTTTTACGTAACAAAATTGCAGAAATGAAAACTGGTGAGGGTAAAACATTAGTTTCAACATTACCTATAGCTTTAAGAGCCCTTTATGGAAAAGGTGTTCATGTTGTAACTGTTAATGACTATTTGGCTAAAAGAGATACTGAATGGATGAGTCCAATTTATAACTTTCTTGGCTTAGAAGTGGGTCTAATATATTCAAACCAAGAATACGAAGAAAAAAAAGCGGCATATAGAAAAGATATTACTTATGGGACAAATAATGAATTTGGGTTCGATTATCTTCGAGACAATATGGCTCAGTCAAAAGATCAGCTCACTCAAGGGGAACTATTCTATTCTGTGATAGATGAAGTAGATTCAATATTAGTTGATGAAGCCCGAACGCCATTAATTATTTCAGGACGTGTAGAAGAGTCAACTAAATGGTATTTACAGTTTTCTAAATTAGTCAAAGTAATGAAAGAAGATGTACACTACGAAATTGAGGAAAGTAAAAAACAAATACATCCCACAGAAGCAGGAATTGAATTAGTAGAAAAACAGCTTGGAATTACAAACCTTTACGAATACACAGAAACAAACTTTATTCATTACCTGACAGCTTCACTTCGTGCTAAAGCTATTTATCTTAAAGATGTAGATTACATAGTCGCCGATGGTCAATTAAAAATTGTTGATGAATTTACAGGAAGAGTACTTGAGGGAAGAAGGTATTCTGATGGGCTTCATCAAGCACTTGAAGCTAAGGAGGGTCTTAAGATTCAGGATGAAAACCAAACACTAGCTTCCATAACATATCAAAATTATTTTAGAATGTATGAAAACCTTTCAGGGATGACGGGTACTGCAAAAACTGAAGAGGATGAACTAATTCAAATCTATAATCTTGAGGTAATTGATATACCTACAAATGTCCCAGTCGCAAGAGATGATAAACAAGATGCAGTTTACAAAACAAGACAGGCAAAGATAAATGCTGTAATAGAAGATATAAACATGAGAAATCAAAAAGGGCAGCCAATTTTGCTTGGTACCGTATCAGTGGAATCTTCAGAGGAGCTGTCAAAAGCCTTAACTAGCAAAGGGATCAAACACTCTGTCTTAAATGCTAAAAATCATATAGAGGAAGCATCAATAGTTGCCCAAGCTGGAAGATTGGGATCAGTTACAGTGGCTACAAACATGGCAGGTCGAGGAGTAGATATCAAACTTGGTGGTAACCCCGAAGAGATGGCATTGTTGACTGCTAAAAATGAAAATAAGCTTGAGGATCAAAATTTCATTAAGGATAAATCAGAGGAGTATGAGAAACAAACCACTGAAGAAAAGAGTAAGGTTTTACAACTTGGGGGACTGTATGTTTTAGGAACTGAAAGACACGAATCCCGACGAATTGACAACCAATTACGAGGTCGATCAGGAAGACAAGGAGATCCCGGTGAATCAAGATTTTACATTTCCTTAGAAGATGACCTAATGAGAAGATTCCAAGGAGAACGAATTCAATCAATCATGGATAAATTAAATTTACCTGATGAAGAAAGAATTGAACAAAATATGGTGACAAAAAGTATTGAGAGAGCTCAAGCTCAAGTAGAATCATTAAATTTTGAAATAAGAAAAAATGTACTTAAATTTGATCAGGTTTTAAACCAACAGCGAGAAGTCATTTATAAATGGAGGAGAAACTTACTTATATCTGACGACATTTCTGACTTGCTAAAAGATTGGTATGAAGACATTAAAGAGAATATATCAGAAAATATAGAGTCTCTAAAAAAATCATATGAGTCTTTGGAACAATTTGAAAATTTAGTTAACGATGAGTTAAGCGAATTTTTGAGTGAAGAAAAGAAAAAAGAAGTGCTTTTAGAGGAAAAAATAGATGACTCTTTGGATATTGAACAAAAACTTGATGAGTTATTTTTTAGCAATGAAAAAAAAGATAGTTTAAACTTTTGGAATCTTGGTAGAGCTGCTGCACTGTCTTTTATTGATCAGACTTGGAAGAATCATTTAAGTGAAATGGACTATTTAAGATCTGGAATAGGTCTAAGAGCAATGGGACAAAGGGATCCTTTAGTCGAATATCAGAAAGAGGGCTATGATTTGTTCGAGGAGTTAATTTTTAGTGTAAAATCTTCAGTAGTAAGGTTATTGCTAAACTTTGATGGCCTCAATCAAAATAGAACTGAGACCTCTAGTGCTAGTACATCATCAAATTCATCGAAGAGTAAAAACACTCAAGACTTTGGTAAGATTGGAAGGAATGACCCTTGCCCGTGTAAATCAGGTAAAAAATATAAAAAATGTCATGGATAAAGTATGTTTAAAGAATTAGTTGTAGCCATAGAATCTCTTGTTGAGAGGTTATCCTCTGCGAAGGAGTACCTTTGACTTTGAAGCTAAAGAAATAAAACTAAAGCAATTAAACAAACTAATGTCAGAGACAGACTTTTGGTCTAACAACGTTAAAGCACAGAGCATATCAAAAGAAGCCTCTTCGTATGAAAAAATTCTTAATCTTTTATTTACATTGGAATCAGAATTAAATGATTTAAAAGAACTCCTCAATTTAAGCAAACAAGAGGAAGATGTTTTAAGGGATATTAATAAACAAGTTAAGAATTTTGAGAAAAAACTTGAAGACCTCGAAGAGGAATCTTTTTATAGTGGAGAGTACGACGATTTAAATGCAATGATTTCTATTAATGCTGGTGCAGGGGGTGTTGATGCAAATGACTGGGCACAGATTCTCTATCGAATGTACACAAGATATTTTGATGAAAATAGTATGGAGTACACAATCGAAGAGCTTTCTAATGCTGAAGAGGCAGGAATTAAATCTGTATCTATAACAGTGAATTCATATCGTGCATATGCAACTCTTGAAAGCGAAAGAGGCGTTCACAGACTTGTAAGGATCAGCCCCTTTGATAGCAACAAAAGAAGACATACTAGCTTTGCAGGGGTAGACGTCATACCTCTGATTGAGAATTCTGATGAAGTTGAAATAAAGGATGACGAATTGAGAATTGATGTTTACAGATCATCTGGAGCAGGAGGGCAACATGTAAATACCACAGATTCTGCAGTCAGGATAACCCATTTACCCACTGGCTTAGTAGTTGCCTGCCAAGCTGAACGTTCTCAGTTACAAAATAAAATGAGAGCTCTTGAATTACTAAAAACTAAAATTGCCCTCAAGGAAAAAGAAGACAAAATGCAAGAACTTAATTCGATTAGAGGAGACCAGGTCGAGGCAGGATGGGGTAGACAAATAAGATCATATGTTATGCAACCCTATCAGCAGGTAAAAGATTCAAGAACAAATACAGAAGTTGGAAATATTCAGGCAGTATTAGATGGAGAAATTAACATTTTTATCAAAGATTATCTAAAATGGCGTAGACAGGGATTAAATGATTAAATTAGAAAATGTTTCATTAGTATTTCAAGGTGGCAGTGTTGCATTATCAAACATTTCTACTGAGATAAAAGAAGGTGACTTCGTATACCTAATTGGCCATTCAGGTAGTGGAAAATCATCATTTCTTAAATTGCTATATAGAGATACCTTCCCCACAAAAGGAATAATAGAGGTAGCAGATATGGAAGTTTCATCGCTTCCTAAATGGAAAATACCTATATTAAGACGTAAGTTAGGGATTGTTACTCAAGAGCCACAACTACTTGAAGATCGAACAACCTTTGAAAATATCAGCTTTGCATTAGAAGTTCTAGGCTATGATGCAAACGAGATTGATACAAAAACAAGTACATTAATTGATTTAGTTGAATTACAAGATAATGCTTATAAATTTCCTTATCAACTTTCTGGTGGAGAGCAAACCAGAGTTGCAATTGCTAGAGCATTGGCAAGTAACCCTCTAGTTCTTCTCTGTGATGAGCCTACAGGTAATTTAGATCCAGACTTAAGCATTCAGATTGTATCTTTACTTGAAAAAATTAATAGAGCGGGAACCACTGTTTTAATGGCTACCCATGACTCGTCAATAGTTAACAGAAGAAAGAAGAGAGTATTAGAACTTTCTGATGGGAAATTAATTAGAGACGAAATTGAAGGTACGTATGTATAAGGAAATTTATGAATAAGTTATCCTATGTAATTAAAAATACCTTCATCAATATGAGGAGAAACCCTTTATTAGTTGTAGCTACTTTACTTGCTGTTCTTGTCTCTAGTTTTCTAGTTTTTACAACCCTGTCAGGTAGAGCAGTGGTGGAGAACAATACATCAAGATGGCAAAACGGTGTACACGTCGTTATTTTTTTAGATGACAGGGTGACAACAACTGCGCACAAACAACTTCAAGATTCTTTAGAGAGTTATCCCGAAGTAAGGATGGTTGACTATTTTTCAAAAGCTGAAGCAGGTGAAGAGTTTAAAATTCTCTTCAAAGATCAGCCAGAACTTCTTCAAGAAGTTGATTTTGAAATCCTACCCTCTTCTTTACGTGTAAATTTAAATGACCCTTCGGACTATACCCTTATCTTTGAGAGAATGGAGGGAAATCCAGCGGTTAAAGAAATTAGAGCATCTGGGGAAGCAATTGAAAGGCTTTTGAGCCTTACAAACACTTTAGTTTTAGCCGCAACAGTTTTTGCTATTCTTATAGCCTTTGCAGCATTCATTTTAATTATCAACACCCTTAGACTTACTGCTTTCGCAAAACGAAAAGAAATTAAAGTTATGAAACTTATTGGTGCTTCATCAACCTATATAAGACTACCTTTTATTTTTGAAGCTATTTTTGAATCATTACTTGGAACAAGCATTGCTGTAGGTTTGGGCTGGGGATTTATTCAATACTCTAAAGATTCAGTTGTTGCAGAAAGTATTTTTGATATAACTATTTCAGATGCATATTTAATTAACCTTACTCTTGGACTTATTGCTACATCAATAGTCTTTGGATTTTTTGCTAGTTATGTAGGCATAAGGAAAGCACTTAATGAATAAAAAATTTATTCCAATCTTTCTTGTTGTAGCATTTTTACTTCAAGTTCTTTCTTTAGATTCTCTTAATGCAATTACCGCAGAAGAACGACTAGAAGAAGTTGAAAAACAACTCCAAGCTATAGCAAATCAAATAAATCAGTATGAGGGAGAAAAAACAGATCTAGAAAAAGCCATAATATCTAATGACTCTGCTTTGCGTCAGGTTAATAGAGAACTTTCAGAAGTCCAAAGTAGGCTAGAAGTTGCTGAAAAAGCATTAGCAAATGCCCTAGCAGGATACGATACGTCGTTGGACAATTTAGCACTGGTGCAACAAAATATAGTTCAAGAGCAAACAAAGCTTGGAAAAATCAAAACTGAAATCACAAATGTTAAGGATGAATTATTCGAAACTCAAATTAATTTGAATACAGCAAGAGAGGGCCTCCAAGAACAAGCACTCAAGCTTTATATAAATGGAGTCATGAGTCCCTCAACAGCACTCTTCATTGATCTTGATGAAATCTCAGATTATTTAGCTGCACTTGGGTATGCATCGAGTGTTGTAGATTCTGCATATAAAATTGTTGAAACTTTAAACGCACTTGAGAATCTTGCGCAAACGCAGACTACTTTTTTGACCGATAGGGAAACAGATAGACAAGAGGTCATAAACAATCTTCAAGTTGAAGAAGAAAAGAAAACGGAGATTTCTATTGAAGCAGAAGAGTATGCTGACCAAGTTGAAGCTAGTAAAAAACTAGTTGAGTCTGAAAAAAGAAAAGTCGAGAATAAAAAATCCCAAGTTTTAACTGAAAGGAAAAAAGCCCAAAACCTTCTAGCGCAGGCGAATAAGCAATTAGAACTTCTAGATAAAGAACATGCAGATCTTGAAAAACTTGAAGATGCAATTCAAGCTGACATTGAAAGGCTTAGTACTTTAGGCGGCCCAGCACCAGACCAATTATCATGGCCAATTACAGGGAGTTATGTCTCAAGTGGTTATAAGTGGAGAAGATTTAGAGGAGTTACAAGTTTTCATGGAGCTATAGACATACCTGCTAGTACGGGAACTCCAATTAAAGCTGCAGCTGGAGGTGTAGTAATTCTTGCTCGATACTATGGCCTTGCTGGAAACTCGGTGTTTATTGACCACGGGGGAGGTATGACTACTCTTTATTTCCATATGAGCAAGATAAATGTTTCACCAGGACAGACAGTTATTACAGGAGACACTATTGGAGGAGTAGGGAATACCGGTAGATCTTCTGGGCCACATCTTCATTTTGAAGTAAGGCTTAAAAATCCTAATTCAGTTTCTTGTTCTTTGCCATACTTAGACCCAACAAGTAGGGGAAGAATGAATCCATACTGTTTCTTGAATTGATATGAAAATATTTGCAGAAAATAGAAAAGCTAGGAATTCATATGAATTTAGCGAGAGTATTGAGGCAGGTATTGTACTCACAGGTTCTGAAACTAAAAGCATTAGGAATGGAGGAGTTTCTATAGTTGACGCTTTTGCAATAATAGAAAATGAAGAAGCAATTTTACGAGAAATGAATATTGAGAAATATAAATTCTCAAGTGATTTGGATTACAATGCAAAAGCGCCTCGTAAGCTCCTCTTACATAAAAAAGAAATTAAACGATTAATTGGCCTTACCTCAATTAAAGGAAATACCTTAGTGGCAATGAAAGTTTATGAAAAAAATGGTTTTATCAAAATTGAACTTGCGCTTGGCAAGGGTAAAAAAGACTATGATAAACGTAAAAAAATTACTGAAAAACAACATAAGAAAGATATGAAAAACTACTAGATAGTTTCGACCGATTCTGTCCCAACTCTGACATCTGCAGCACCTGCCCATTCATTTTTGCTATCTTTATATATTGCTGAAACTGGACCGTATGCTTTATCGAAGTCGTCTTTAATCTGGGTTACATCATGGCCTTTTGCTCTTAAGTCTTCTATTTCTGAGCTTAAAAAAGAACCCTCAACGGTTACATGAGATGTTGTATCTGAGGAGAAGTTATTTAACGCCCAACGTCCAATCTTCATAGAGTCTTTTATAGATACTTTTTGTTGTAAATATGGAAGTGCAAGTTGAGCAAGTAGCTGAGGCTGATATCTTCCACCACGAGTGCCAAGTATTAGCTCAAGTTGATTATTTTTTGTCCACAGAGTTGGTGAGAGGGTATGCAATGGTTTCCTTCCAGCAGTTAGATAATTCGAGTGATTTTTATCTAAGTTAAATCCACACCCCCTGTTATGCAGAAAAAATCCGTATCTCCCTACACCTATTCTGCTTCCGATACCATGAAAATTAGATTGAATTAAGGAGATACCAAGACCATTTGAGTCCTTAACAGTCATGTATGCAGTACCGCCTCCTTTAGGCTCTGGAAAGTTGAACTTTTGAGTACTTTCGTTACTGTAGAGGCTCATTTTTTCTTCTATGTAGTCCATATCTACACCTCTGAACTCTTGAATATTATTTTGATAGTCGAATGTAATGTTGTCTCTGTCTGCAGCAAAAATTCTATAGCTTTCTATAAGCATATGAAGAGAATCTTCATATTTTTGAGATAAAAGTTCGTAGCCTTTTAATGTACAAAGGGTAAGATAACTTTGAGTTGAGGGAGGAGTTGTCCATCCATCATATCCAAAAATTTCAAGCTTAAGGGGTTCGACCCATTTTGCGGAAAAATGATTAAGGTCCTCCAGAGTAAGAATATTGTTTACTGATTTAGATATTGCAATTGCTATCTCTCCCTTATAGAAAATATCTGGCCCTTCTTTAGCTAGAAGCTCTAATGTCTTACCAAGGTTTACACGCCTTACCAAAGATCCACTTTCAAGGGGTATCGAATTATTATAAAAGCTAAACGAAGAAGGTTGCGCGCTGAGTTCATCTCCATGTATTTTTAAACTTGCAGCAAGTTCATGATTAACTTCAAAACCTTCATGACAGATTTCGATACCAAGATTAAAAATTTTTGAAATATCCATAGAACCATATTTTTCATGTAATGTGAACCAACCATTTACAGCACCCGGAACAGTTACAGACATAGGATGGTTTAAAGGTATGGTATCTCCGGCAATCACGGTTCCGTCCACATTGCTCCCAGCGTATCCTGATGCATCTAAACAATCTGGTTGTGTAAATCCATCTTTCCAAATTAGAGCAAACAAATCACCACCAATTCCACAGGTTTCAGGTGCAACCACTCCTTGGACGATATTTGTTGCTATTGCCGCATCCACAGCATTACCACCAAGTTCTAATACTTTTTTTCCTGCCTCAGAAGATAAGTTATGTGGTGAAACGACGATTGAACTCATTTTATAAGTATAGTTTGTAAAATAACTCACCAAGAAGTTACTTGTATAAACCTCATGTTTATAGAATGTTTACACATCATAAAGGAGATAAAATATGAAAGACATTAATGCAGAAGAATATGCTGCAATACAAAACTCTGAAAAACCAGTAGTGATAGATTTCCATGCAACCTGGTGTGGTCCTTGCAAGGTACTTAGCCCAATTTTAGAAGAATTAGAATCAGAACTTGAAAATGTAGATTTTGTGAAACTAGATGTAGATCAGTTCCCTGAAATCGCAGGTGCAAATCAAGTCATGGGAGTTCCAACAGTAGTTATTCTTAAAGACGGAGAAGTAAAAGAACGTTTTGTAGGTGTTCAACCAAAAGAAACTATTAAAGAAAAAATTACTGCTCTAAGTTAATCATGTTAAAAGTTGTCCTTTTCTTACAGGTAGTACTCCTTGTACTCTTTTTAGGTGCTGGATACTTTATTTATCTTGAGGTAGGTGCTATCTCATCAGCTTTAGAAGAGGCAATGGGTGTGATTGCAGATATTCAAGCCCTTCTACCGAAACTTGATGCTACGGCTGATGTTGTATCTTCTTTACAGGGACAGTTTGATGATGCATTCCAGACTCTCAACGACTTGTCGATGTTTCTTGGTGGTTTTTTTGAATTACTACAACAAGCAGATACAAATTCATAATTGTGAGTATTAAATTTTACACAACTGACTGGTGCGGGGATTGTGTACGATCTAAAGCCTTACTTAACAAGTTGAATGTAGATTTTGAAGAAATCAATGTAGATATAAACTCTGAAGCTAATGATTACATTACAAAACTACAAAAAAATCAAAGAAGAATCCCGACAATAGTTTTTTCAGATGATTCGTTTTTAGTTGAACCTAACGATTTAGAGCTTCATAGTAAATTAAAAGAACTGGGAATAGTTTGATTTGACTATTGAGAGCCTATCCTATGAGGAACTTGTTTCATTCATAGAAGATTTGTTAGATGAAACAGGTGAAGTAGCACTGAATTACTTCAGAAAAACAAGAAACCTTTCGTTAAAAGGTGATAATAGTCCAGTAACTATTGCAGATAAAGAAATAGAAAAACTTATAAGATCAACAATACAAAAAAAATTTCCCACACACGGAATTGTCGGTGAAGAATTTGAAGATCTAAATAATTCATCAAAATTTACATGGTTCATAGATCCTATCGACGGCACTCGAAGTTATATTGCAGGAAAGCGTGATTTTGGAACCCTCATAGGTCTTTTGCACGGAGAGGATTTAATAGGTGGAGTTATAGATTGTCCAGCATTAAATGAAAGATGGATTTCTTTTAGCGAAAATCTAACTACTGAAAATGGTGTAAAAGTTGTCTGCAGGTCAGTGGAGAACCTTGAAGATGCTTTGATGGCAACTACTTCCAGTCATGAATTTGGTATGAAAAAATGGAGGGCTTACCAATCACTTGAGAAATCAGTAAAAGTTACAACTACTGGGAGTGATTGCTACAACTATGGTTTGCTTGCGAGTGGTTATATAGATTTAATTGCTGAAAGATTAACTGCTCCTTATGACTACTTACCCTTGGTTAAAATAATTGAGGGGGCTGGAGGAATTATTACAGACTGGGAAGGGAATAAACTTATTGATGGAGATAGAAATGTTTATGTACTTGCTGCTGCCTCTAAGAGGCTACATCAGTTAGCATTAGATAAGCTAATGGAATCAACATGAAAATTTTAATCTGCGATAAGCTAGATCCAACCGCACTAGAACAATTAAAAACTATGGGTACCTGTATTGATATCTCAACAGTGGAAAACAAAAGGGAAGAGTTACTAACTCAAATTGTTGATTCAGATTTAGTCTTTATTCGAAGTGCCTCAACAATAGATAAAGAAGTTATCAATGCTGCTAAAAACTTAAAAGTTATTGCGAGGTGCGGTGTTGGATTGGACAACGTTGATATTCCAGAAGCAACTAAAAAAGGCATTCATGTCACAAATTCTCCTGAAGCGAACATAATATCTGTAGCAGAATTAACAGTTGGACTTATTATTGCTGCAGCTAGAAACATTATTCAGGGAAATAATGCTCTTAAATCCAAAGGGTGGGATAGAGCTGCACTCACTGGAATAGAGCTGCACGGTAAAACTTTAGGATTTGTTGGCTTTGGGAGGGTTGCTAGATTAGTTGCAGAAAGAATGCACAGTTTTGGTATGAATATCATATTCTATGATCCTTACGTTGAGCTATCGACAGAAAAGGAATTAAAAAAAGAATTAGATGAGCTATTAGAACAAGCTGATGTTGTTTCTCTACATGTTATTAAAAATGAAGAAACTCGGAATCTTATTTCAAAGGAGAAACTTGCACTAATGAAACAAGATTCAATAATAATTAACACATCAAGAGGAGGAGTAATCGATGAGTCTGAAGTATATAAACTTGTTGAAGAAGGTAAACTTTTTTCTGCAGGCTTGGATGTGTATGAGAATGAACCCCCAGAATATACAGCAGCGCTGACAGAGTCAGAAACAATTACTTTACCCCATCTTGGTGCTTCAACGCGTGAAGCACAGTTAAAAGCAGGTAGTGATACAGTCAAAAATGTGAAAAGTATTTTAGATGGTGACACATCTTCTTCAGTCAACGTTAGAGATTTTTAAAAAACTAGTTGTCATAGAAAAAATTAAAGAGCATAATTAAATTACGATTTAGTTGTTTTAGGCTGGCACCAAACTAACTTAATCTTCTTCGACTGAAACATAAGTATCTAAATCATATTTCATATCTATGATTTCATATAGTGGCCAACCATAAGGAACACAACCATCGGTTGTTTTACTTTGCTGCATCATAACAGGAGATAATGCACTATCTTTAGGACATCCGGTATGGTTCCATCCTAAAATATGACCTGTTTCGTGATTAATCAGATACAATCTATAAGTTTTCATATCTGTTCCAAAGTCAATTGCTCCATTTTCCCATCTGAAGAAATTGATAACGACCCGCTCTTCATTTCTACATGAATATATACCGTTAGTTTCCAGTGGGGCACATAGCTCGTCAGTTTTGTCTGGCGAAGCGAAAATAAATGTAAAATCTGCATCTGCACCATCAACAAGCAGAAACTCCTTATTAGTAATATTTGTCCAACCCCTTGAGTCATTCAGTATGGAGCTAATTAATTTACCCATACAGTCTGAACCAATAGACAGTTTAGATTCAATTTTTAGTGCGAAATTTATTTTGGTTTCATCTACCTCAAAAACTTCAGATGGATAAATCCATTCCTCTTCGCTATTCACTAAGTCTCTATTGATACATCCACTTTTTAAAAAGTTATATGATATTACCTGTGCCTTAGCAATCTCTTCATTAGTTGCAAAAATTGCTGTTCTTTGAATACTTGATTGAAATCTTTCTTCATATAAAGAACTAAGTAGCAACGTCTCACGCTCGAGATTGTCAATTACTGTTTTATATTCAATTATTTCTAAAAGTTTGTTGATATCGTTTTGAGATAAGATTTCTTTGTTATCAACAAGGTACTCTTTAGCATTTGTTGCATCGTTTTTAAAAATATCTTGTTCTTGAATGATAATTAAATTAGCTTCATACGTACTTTTTAGGCAATTTGCGCTCGACTCTGCAAGTGCAATGGTTGTAGAGCAGTTCGTAATATTTTCTTTGTAAATCTTATTTATAAAATCGTTAAGACTTTCTTGAGGATAGGTAAATTGCTCAACAGATTGTATAGTAGTTGTACTTTCTTCAATAATTTCTGTCTCTTCTGGTACTTCATCTGCGACAATTACAACTTGGTCATCAGAATTAGAAAAATATGAGAATGCAGTTATGGATACAGTGGCTAGTAACACAAAGAGTAGGAGTAGTTGTGCTTTGCTATTCATTATCTAATTTTAGATGAAATTACTTTAAAAGAAGACTAATTAATTTTGTAGCCCTTTTCGTCTATAAACTCTTCTGGTTCAAGACCTAATCCATCAGCAACTCGATTTATATAATTAAAATATGAAACGATCTGTACAATTTCAGAAATTTCTTTATCACTCATATCTAAATTAGATAGATTTTCAATATCTAATCTAGAGATAGTGCTTGGTTGAAGTGTAAGTTTTTCAGCGAACAGACAGATTGCTATTTGAGTCTCAGTAAGTGAGCTATTTTTCCAATTATGGGCAATTTCATCTACAAGTTTCTGATTCTCTGTCTCCGACCGGAGATCGTACAAATGCGAACGTACTCAATACTCACACTCATTTGCTATTGAAGTAACAACGGCTAGAAGCTCACGATCAAATCTAGTTATTTTTGAATTACCATACATAGTTGATCCGTAAAGTCGCATGGAGTCTTGTAGAATCTCAGGTGTTTGAGATTGAATTGTTAATACTTTCCATATCCGACCGGCCCTTCGGATACCTTTTTCGTATTCTTTTTTTAATAAGCCAGTTGATTCTTCAAAATTAAAAATATTAATAAATGCCATAACTAATATTTTTGCTTTAAAATTACAATTATGCAACTACCCCAAGAATTAAAAGCCGCAATTGATGGAAATGCGTTTTGTGCAATGGCAACTCATTTGAATACTCATGAAATTCAAAATCATCTTATGTGGATAGATTATTTAGATAATAACTTAATTATCAATACTGAAAAAGGTAGGCAGAAAACTTATAACATCCGTGATAATAATAATATTTCTCTTGTAATCTTTGAACCTCATGCCATGTATTCCAGTTGGGAGATACGAGGAATTGTAGAGGAAGTCATTGACAATGAATCTGCTAATAATCATATCGACAAAGTTTCAAATCGATATACTGGTCACCCTTATAATAGGGATGAAAATGTGAGCTGGGATGAGGCTCAAATTAAAGACCGGGAGATGTGGAAGATAAAAGTAAGCAAACTAATTTCAATGGTTCGTCCTCAGGCTAAATCTGAGCCTGAGTAAAACTTTAAATATGGACTTTCTTCAAACAGTACTTTATTTTCACTACTGAGTTTTGAGAGGATTAGTTCCTCAGCTTCAAAAGTTAAATTTCCTCCACGTGATTCAATATGTTCATTTTTACGGAAAATTGTTTTAGGCATTTTTTTAAGAAATCTTTTAAAGTTTTCTTCTGAAATCCTCAATTCTTTGGCTAGAGATAACTCTACTTTTACTGATTCAGGGAGTACATTACAAGCAAATACATATAACGAAGCAAACATAGCCCAATCTATATCGGTGAGCCTCCTCCCTTTTTCGAAACTAGTAAAGTCGTAGCTTATAAAATAACTGTAGGGGGAATGACCTATACCTGACTTATCACCTAGAATTTTGAAAAGATATCTGTCGATAAGTTTAATATCTAAAGATGCAGTAGAAGCTTCTAGTCCTTTTTTAGTAAGTGAAAATTCATCTTCCTGAGTTTCTAGCCTTAGGCTATTAATTATGATTTTCCCATAGTAATTTTCAATTTCTAAGAGCAAGGTTATATTTTTAGGTATGAAGATAAGCCCTTCATTATCTTCACTATTTAGCTCAACATTAAGCTTTGATGCTAATGCAAATTCATTTCCATGTATTTTCATAAATTACCTTGGTTAAGTATAATTTTATAACCATAATAGTTGTATGGGGGTGAACTGGCTTCGACTTTGAAGTGAGTCTCTCAGTAGCGAGCCGAGGGACCTAGGGCCTCGTTAAAAACGTAGGAAAACAATATAACTGCCAAACCTAAATTGGCTTTAGCCGCTTAATGCGACTCGTCGACTATCGGGGCTCCCACCTCGGATAGTATCGGCGTCGAAATGTGGGATGCTAAGTTAAGCTACCGATTAACTTTTAAGATTAAGGTAGAAAACTTTTGAGAGAATGTCTCTGGTGTCTTTCTCAAAAGTATTAACACCAGATGCGCTCGGAGAAGCTGTTAGGTAGCTTAAAAGGACCGGGGTTCGACTCCCCGCACCTCCACCAAAGTGAGAAGTAGTAAAAAATATGATTATGTAATTGTTGGTGGTGGCATTGTTGGTCTTTCAACTGCATTAAAGCTCCAAGAAGCAAATAAAAAAGTGCTTATCCTTGAAAAAGAAAAAGCAGTTGGGACTCATCAATCTGGTCGTAATTCTGGCGTTCTACACTCTGGAATTTATTACAAACCTAATTCGTTTAAATCCAACCTATGTATCCGAGGCAGAGAATTAATGCTTGAGTTTTTGAATACACAAAAGATACCCTACAGATTGGAAGGCAAAATTGTAGTCGACGAAAATCTGGAAAAAATAGACTCTCTTTATGAACGATCAAAATCTCTGGAGATGACTGGTGTAGAGATTTTAAAAAATAGTGCATTAACTGATAAAGAGCCGAACTCAAAAATTTTACAAGGGCTATTTGTCCCTCAAGCCGGTGTTGTAGACTACAAAGCCGTTACAGAGAAGATGGCAGCAGTGTTTAAAAAAAATAATGGTGAAATTGATTACTTTCAAGAAATAGTAGATATTGCTGACGGGCAAGATTCAAAATTAGTAAGTAGTAAAAAAGAAACTTTTAGAGGAGATTTTCTTATCAATTGTGCTGGACTTTTTTCCGATAAGATATCGAAACTTGATGGACTCAACCCAAAAGTGAAAATCATTCCTTTTAGAGGTGAATATTACGAAATAGTTAATGAAAAAAGCCATTTACTTAATAATATGATTTATCCAATAGCCGACCCTAATTTGCCTTTTTTAGGAATCCATTTGACTAAAACTATCGATGGAAGAATTGAGGTAGGACCTAATGCTGTGCTTGCTTTCTCAAGAGAAGGTTACTCTTGGGGCAACTTCAACTTGGTACAAACTATAGAGACCATTACCTACAAGGGGATGTTGAGATTAGGCAGTAAGTATTTTAAGACAGGCATTGATGAAATGTATAGGTCTTTAAATAAATCAGCATTTGTTAAAGAAGTTAATAAATTATTACCAGGAATACAAAAGGAAGATTTATTACCAAGACCTGCTGGAGTTAGGGCTCAAGCCGTATCCGAAACGGGAGAGCTCTTAGATGATTTCTTATTTGAGGAAGGAGATAGGTCTCTGCATGTACTAAATGCTCCAAGTCCTGCAGCCACCGCATCTCTAGCTATTGGTGAATATATAGCATCTAAAGTTTTGAATTAACCTTCTTACCAGTCTGAACATCCCAAAGATTTGCGTAAACTTTTTTTAGATTAACAAGTTCTTCATGAGTACCACTTTCAACAATTCTGCCCTTTTCTAAGACGTAAATAATGTCTGCGTTCCTAATGGTCGAAAGCCTGTGTGCGATAGCGACAACAGTCCGGCCTTCCTTTAAAGTATCAAGAGATCTTTGAATTGCCGCTTCTGTTTCGTTGTCAACTGCAGAAGTAGCTTCATCTAAAATTAATATCTCTGGATTTTTAAGAATGGCTCTCGCTATTGAAATTCTTTGTCTTTGACCTCCCGAAAGCTTTTGACCCCGTTCTCCAACAACTGTATCTTTTTTATTCGGCAAGAGGTTAATGAACTCATCTGATTCAGACAGCTTTGCTGCCTCCCAGATTTCTGTTTCTGAAGCTTCAAGATTTCCATAGGCTATATTTTCAAAGACTGTTCCTTCAAATAAAAATATATCTTGGCTCACAAGGCCTATATTCTTTCTAAGAGTATGGATTTCTAAATCTTTTATATCAATGTCATCGAATAAAATATGTCCGGAATCAACATCATAAAGCCTAAGAAGTAATTTTATGAGCGTTGATTTTCCAGAACCAGTGCTTCCAACAATGGCTGTGGTACTACCTTTTTTAATATTTAAAGAAATATCATTTAGAACAGGGAAGTTTTCAACATATGAAAAGTTCACATTTTGAAAGTTTATACTTTTATCAATCCCATTACTTTCTACAGATCCATCCTTAATTTCTGGTGTTGTATTTTTTAATGCATTTATACGTTTAAATGATGCCATTGCCCGTTGGTACAAGTCGAAAGTATCACCGAGTTCAGTTAACGGCCAAAGTAATCGTTGCGTTATAAAAAGAAGCACAGAATACATTGCAACATTTATTTCCCCATCTAAAGCCATAAATCCACCAATTAAGAGAGTTGCAGTAAATCCAAAAAGTATAGCAATCCGTATAATTGGTATAAATGCAGCAGATAGACGGATTGCATGGTAGTTAGCACTCTTGACTTCAGTGGAAGAAGAAATGATACGCGCAAATTCCTTTTCCTCTCGATTAAAGCTCTTCACAGTAAGTATTCCAGAGATTGAGTTTGATAGATTTGCATTCAAAGTTTCAATGGCATTTCTTATTCTTGTATATCTTGAAGCTATAGTTTTAGTAAATCTAAATGACCCAAAGATTATGACTGGTATGGGAATAAACGCAAATATTGCAATTAGAGGGGATATGTACAGAAATGTTCCGCCTATAACAACAACGGTAGTAATTGTCTGCAGCAGCTTATTGGCTCCTGTATCTAAAAATTTCTCTAATTGGTTTACATCATCATTTAAAATTGCCATAAGTCTTCCAGATGATTTATTTTCGAAATATTGAAGATCTAATCCCAGCACATTTTTAAATGTGTCTGATCTTAAACTATGCTCTACGTCCTGAGAGATATTTCTCCACGTAACAGCAGCTAAGTAATCAAAAATTGATTCAAGTGCCCAAATTGCAAAAGTTAAGAAAGCAAGAACTACAAGTTGTTGTCTTCTATTTACGATTCCTAAACCTCCAAGGAAAGAGTCGGAACCCTCTACAACAATGTCTATAGCTATTCCAATAAGTACAGGGGGAGCTAAATCAAAAAGTTTGTTAAGGATGGAGTAAAATATTCCTCTACGAACTTTTGTTTCCTGTTCTTTTGAATAGAGATAAAGATTTTTTAGACTATTCTGTTTCACTTCCTAAGGTTACTTCTTGCTTAAATTATTAATACCGTCTCTAATTTCTTTTAATAGTAGAACTTCTTTTGATTCAGAAGCTGCTTCTTCACTTTCCTCATCTACAACCAAATCTTCAAAGTGGTTATATGCCTTAATGACAAGAAACATGACAAATGCAATTATTGTGTAATTAATCATTTCACCTAGAAAAGCACCAACACTCCCAGCCCTTAGCCCAGAAGCCGGATCTACGTCACCAAATAAGCCTAATTTATCAAGGTTGGGCAAGTTAATTAATAATCCTATAACAGGCTCAACAAGACGTTTTGTAAAAACATCTACAAGAGACTTAAAAGAAGCACCCATAACAAATGCAACTCCTAATTCAACAACATTCCCTCTGTTTATAAAGTTTCTAAATTCTTTTATCAAAATTACTCCTTAGTTTTTTTTCTCTCAATATCTAAGAATAGTTGTATTCTTATAAGCTATGAGAAAAAAACTAATATCTTTAATTCTTGTCATAATATTTGTCTCCTGTGCCTCTGAAGATACTGTTGATACATCTGCACCCCAGGAAATAGACACCACAACAACATCAACAACATCAACAACTTCAACAACTTCAACAACATCAACAACAATCCCTGAAAGTACTGTTTTCGCAGTAGATGAGTATGGCATTGAATTAATTGAGATGAAACCACAAATGAAAGAGCAATTTGATGCGTTAATTGCGTTTGTCGAAAAAAGAACGGGTCTTACATATACTGAATATCCAAAATATGAATTGTATACCAGCAATGGCTATCAGGAATATAATGAGGTATCTTTTTTAGACAATTTCGAAGAAGATTACGAAGAGGGTGAGTGGGAGAGGGCTGTTCTTTCAGAAAATATGTGGGGATTAACTACTGCTTCACCTGAGGGAATGAAAAACCTACTAGTGGAATATCAGAGATGCGCTTCTTCAGGGTCATATAATTTAGTAGATAAAGTTTTACGAGTTCCTGTAAAAAAGAACCAGCAAAAATTCAACTTATGGGAGCAAAGTGTCTTAGTTCATGAGTTAACTCACTCACTTCAAGGCCAAGTCATAGATCTTGCAGGATGGTATGACGAGATGAAACAAAAAGATGATTTCTCTGATTATGCCGGAAGACGATCAATTATGGAAGCACAGGCTGATTTAGTTCAAGCAAGATGGGAGTCTGGCCTTGATCAGTACGACAGAACGACTATGAATTCCCAGCAGCCTAACTTTTCTTGCAGAGTACAGCTACCTTCATATTTTTATATTCCAAATGAACTCTATTATTCTTTTGGTCCACAACTAGTTAAACAAATAAACACTCAGGGAGGAATGGAAGCAATTAACGAAGCTCTATACCAACTTCCAACAGCTGAGCAAATATATGAACCGGAGAAATATTTCTCTGATGAGCAGTATGAAAATGTAAGCCTTGAAGATTTAATTGTCTCAGATTACTCCTTAGTAAAAGAGGGGACAATCGGTGCACTAGATATTCCTTACATTCTTCAAGACACTATTGGGAGAGTCGCATCCGTTAAAGCTGCAATTGGACTTGGTGGAGGAGCTTGGAAAGATTATGTAAATTCATCAGATCAATTAATGATGTCGCTAAAAATGACAGGAGATTCTGATACAGACTTAGATGAGATTTATAATGCGTATTTGGCATGGGCAAATGCTCAGACGAGATTTACTAGTGTGGAATCTTTTGCTGGTGGAGATTTGTTTATAGGGGAGACAAATGTTTGGATTTCTTCAGATGGAACCTATGTCAGAATGGTATTAACTCAAGATTTAGAGATATTCAATCAAATCAGTACACAGATAAGCAGCTTCTAACATTTTGGGCACCTTATATATATGTGCTACACCTATAGGAAATCTCTCTGATATTTCCTCAAGACTTATAGAGACCCTAAATCATGTTGACTACATTTACGGAGAAGACACTCGAAGAGTACTCAAATTGTTAAATCATTTAAAAATAGAAAAACCCGTTCATTCTTATTTTGTTGGCAATGAACATGAAAAAATGGACGAAATCGAAAACTTATTAGATTCAGGAAAAAATGTCGCCCTTCTGTCTGACGCAGGCACACCACTAATTGCTGATCCAGGTGCAAAGTTGGTATCATCTCTATCAAACAGAAATGTAAAAATTGAGTCGATACCCGGTCCTTCGAGTGTCATTGTAGCTTTGACACTATCAGGATTTGATTTAACAAGTTTTCGTTTTATTGGATTTATACCAAAGTCAGGAAAAGAAAGGTCCAAATTTCTTTCTGACTTAGGAACCTCTGAAATAACAACAGTTTGTTTTACTTCTCCAAAAAGATTAGTTAAAGATCTTGAAGCATTTGCCAGTGAAAAAATTCTGAACAAAGTTGTTGTATGTAGAGAACTAACTAAAAAATTTGAGACTATCTATAGAGGTACCTCAGAAGAGTTGCTTCAGGAATTCAGAGATAAAGATATTAAGGGTGAGATTACACTAGTAATCGAGGGAACTGAAAAACAAAAGAGATTAGACATAGATGTTGAGAGTGCAGTTCAAAATCTATTAAAGTATGATATTCCAAAACGTGAAATTGCTAAAACGATATCATTAATTACAGATGTTTCTACAAACGAAATTTATAAAAAAATTAAAGACTTTTAATTTCTGAGATACAGGTTTCACACAAGAGTTTGTCACCAAGTTGAGTACTTACCTCTTTGGAGTTACAAATCGAACAGGCCTTATATCCTTTAGAAATGATAAGAGTACCATTTTGTACAGTCATTGATATTTCATCATTGTGTTTTATATCCAAAGCTTCCCTTATTGTTTTGGGTATAACAACTCTTCCTAGGTTATCAATCTTTCCTTTATTCCCTTTACCCATATATTTGTATGCTCCTATTCTTATATAGTAGTGAAAGAAAGAGTAATTAACCAAGAACCTAAATGGGTTGATACGCATTGCCATTTGCAGCTAACTGATTATGATTTAGCAAATTTAAATTACGAATCTATAGAATATTTAATACTTCCAGGAGTTGATGCCAATTCTTCCAAACAAGCAAAAGAAATCTCTATGCAGTTACCAGTTCCCGCATATTGGGCTGCTGGATTACATCCACATGATGCAAAAAACCTATCATCTCAAAAAGAAGAGTTGTCAAGATTAATAGGTGAAGCTGATTTAATTGGTGAAACAGGTTTGGATTACTATAGAGACCACTCAACAAGAGAACAACAACATGAAAATTTGATATTTCACTTAGAGATGGCAAAAGATTTACAAAAACCGTTAATAGTACATTGTCGCGATAGTTTCAAAGATACTTTTGATTTACTATCAAATTATGAAGGTGAGTTTCCAGTCATACTTCATTCTTGGACTGGTGGTAATAACTGGACTAAAAAATTTATTGAGCTTGGTGTATATTTTTCCTTTTCAGGGATACTGACTTACGAAACTGCAAAAGATTTAAAACTATCTGTAAAAAAGATACCAATTAATCGACTACTCCTTGAAACAGATACACCGTACCTTGCACCAGGAAAATATAAAGGACAAAACAATAAACCCGAATTTATTGTTGAAACTGCAAAACAACTAGCAATGCTTAAAGATATGACTCTTGAAGATTTGTCATCAATTACGATTGAAAATACAAACACTATATTGGGTAAGTAAATGACAATGAGCGAATCATATTGGATTAAGAAAATTGAGGACAAGCCTAATTTCAAATTAGGCCAAAACTTTTTAATTGATACAAACATTTCTAGAAAAATAACCAAACTTGTACAAGGACAACTTGCAGATCCAATCATTGAGATTGGACCTGGTACAGGATCTCTTACAAATGAATTATTAAAAGATAATTATCGATTAAGAGTGATTGAAATTGATAAAAATCTTGCTTCGATTACAGAAGAACGTTTTTCTGAAATACCAAATATTGAAGTAATTAATCAGGATGCTATGGAGTATGATTATTCACAGTTAACAGGTCCTTGGTGGATACTTGTCTCCAATCTTCCTTACTATATTGGTACCCGGTTACTTGTTAAGTTAATCACTGAAGTTCCTGTTATTCACAGATATGTTGTCATGGTGCAGAGAGAAGTTGCTGAGAGAATTACAGCACAACCAGACTCAAAAGAGTATGGAGCTTTATCAGTAGTTTGCTCATTATTTACAACCCCAAAACTTCAATTCGATGTTAGTAAAAACTGTTTCAGTCCTGTTCCAAAAGTTACTTCAAGTGTCGTAACCCTTCAAAGAGAAAGATTAATTGATGAAGAAGACCGTTTAGAGGCATTTAAAATCTCTAAAATCGCTTTTCAACAAAAGAGAAAAAAAATAAAATCAGCCCTGCAAGACCTCTTTACTTCTGAAGACTTGGAAAAGTTAGGCATTAATCCTGATGATAGGCCACAGAAAATAACACCAGAACAGTATTTGTTGTTAGCGCAGAGTTTGAAATGAAGATTTTAAGCTCTGCAAAAATTAATTTAAATTTAACGATCAATAATGAAACAATCGATGGATTACATACTTTATCAACTTTGATGACACCCATCGACCTTTTTGACAAAATTGAAATTTATGAAACAGACAGTCCAGCAGATATTATTGAATTCATCCCACAAATTGAAATTCATGGAGACTCAACAATACATAAAGCACTCCATGCTTTGCGAGAAGTCAATAATTTTGATCAGAGATTTCACATTAAGGTTCATAAATATATACCAGTTGAGGCTGGGTTGGGTGGTGGAAGTTCCAATGCAGGAACGATTATAAAATATTTGAGTGAAAGGTACAGCCTAGAAGTGCCAAAGTTATCCATAGTTGCTAAAACTATCGGTAGTGATGTCCCTTTTTTTATAAAAGGCTCAGCAGCCGAAGTAAACGGATTTGGAGAACAGATTATTGCTGTAGATATTGAGAATCCCTTACACTTTCTTCTTGCAACACCACACGAAACACTCTCTACTAAGAAGGTTTTTGAATCGTTCGACGAACAAGATAATAATTTAGAAATAGATACCAAATTATATAAAGAACTTGAAATTAAGAATAATCTCTGGCATGCAGCTGTAAATGTTGAACCAAAACTACAAGAACGAAAAGAGCATCTTGAGAGAGTTACTGGAAGCGAGTTTTTCATGTCAGGAAGCGGAACGACATTATTTAGCTTTGGGGAAGAGGAACAATTGAAAAATAATATTCAAAAAATAGATTTAAGCTTATTCCGGCTAGTTACAGTAACAAAAAAAATTGATAGTAGCTTGTTACGGGAAGCAGATTAGAATAATCCTTAAAGGTCAATGGGAGATGGTGTAATTGGCAACACATTTGGTTTTGGTCCAAACGTTGAGGGTTCGAGTCCTTCTCTCCCAGCTTAGTAAATGAAAATATCAGGAGTCATATTAGCTGCAGGTAAAGGGACTCGTATGAAGTCTGGCTTACCAAAAGTACTGCATTCCGTTTTAGGCCAACCAATGATTGAATACGGACAGAGGGCCATTAGCCATTTAGACAATCAGTATGTTGTTGTGGGACACAAATCAGACCTAGTTATCAAAGAACTCAAAGAGGGCTTTCTTCCTGTTGATCAAAAAGAACAACTAGGGACAGGTCATGCAGTGGTAACACTTTTAAATAGTGACGCATATGAAAATGATGATTCAGAATATGTTGTCATAATTCCGGGAGACGCACCCCTTCTTCGGAGGCAAGACATCGATGACTTGATACAACAATCAGTAAAGGCAAAAGTTGCTGTTGGAATCATAACAGCGGAAGTCTCTGATCCAACCGGTTATGGAAGAATTCTCAAAGATGGAAAAAATATTTCAAAAATAGTTGAACATGCTGATGCTAATGAGGCTGAGAGGGAAATCAAAGAAATTAACTCTGGTATGTATTGTTTTGATAAACGATTTCTTATGGAAAATATTGAAAAATTAGATAGTAATAATGAACAGAACGAAATTTATTTAACGGATTTAATTGAGATAGCTTTTCAAAATAATTTGGATACAGTTATAGTACAAGTAAGTGAAGAGACTATTAAAGGTGTTAACTCTATGAGTCAGCTAAACGAAGTTGAAAAAACCTTAAAAGATGAATTATTAAAATCACACATGGACAATGGTGTCTATTTTCAAGACCCCAACACAACTTTTGTAGATGAAAAGGTCATTATTAAACCAGGGACAAAAATAATGGCGAACACACACTTAACCGGAAATACTGAAATTCATGAAAACTGTACCGTTGGTCCAAATACAATGATTAACGAATCAAATATCGGCAAGGGCTCAACTGTATTATTTTCAGTACTCGATGAAGTAACTATCCAGGGTACTGCAACTATAGGACCCTACGCACACTTAAGAAAAGGATCTGTTTTAGAAGAGGGTGTAAAGGTGGGAGCATTTGCTGAAACAAAAAATTCAAATATTGGTAGTGGAAGCAAGATTCCGCATCTTTCTTATGTAGGAGATGCAAATCTTGAGGAAAATGTAAATTTTTCAGCTGGTTCAATAACAGTAAATTATGATGGAAAAAATAAACATAAAACAGAGATAAAAAAAGGAGCATTCATTGGATCTGATGTCATGCTTGTTGCTCCTGTAACAGTTGGAGAGGGAGCTATGATTGGTGCGGGATCGGTTATTACCAAAGATGTTCCAGCTAAAGCACTGGGTATAGAGAGAAATCAGCAAAAAAATATTGATGGATACATGGATAGAAAACAATCAAAGGATGAAAAGTGATAGAGCAACCAAGTAAGAAAAAGATGCTCTTATTTACAGGTTCATCAAACCCTAAACTAGCAGAGAAAGTCGCAGGAGAACTTGGTACAACTTTAGCATTAGTCGACAAGAAGCAATTTGCTAGTGGTGAAATCTACATAAGACTCGAAGAAAGCGCTAGAGGAGCAGACTGTTTTGTGATGCAGAGCCATTCAGGAGAAGTAAATTTTACAATCATGGAACAACTACTTCTTGTTGACGCACTAAAAAGAGCTTCGGCAAAAAGAATCACTGCAGTTCTTCCTTTTTATCCATACTCAAGACAAGATAAAAAAGCGCTACCAAGAGAACCAATATCAGCAAGGTTGATTGGCGACTTATTTGTTACTGCTGGTGCGGATAGATTAGTATCAATTGATCTTCACACTCAACAAATCCAGGGTTTTATTGATGAACCATTTGATCACTTGACGGCCCTCCCTTTATTTGTCGACTATTTTCATAACAAATTTCAAGAGCCAGTTTCTGTTATATCTCCTGATGCCGGAGGTGTTAAGAGAGCAACAACCTTTGCAAAACATCTAGAAGCATATGTTGGATTTGTACATAAAAAGAGAGATCCCAAAATACATAATGTAGTTGAAGCCTTCACTGTTATTGGAGAAGTCGAGGGTAGACACGCCATACTTGTTGATGACATTATTGACACTGGAGGAACTATTGCTGCAGCAGCAAACATCCTGAAGGAAAAAGGTGCAAAAACAGTGAATGTGGTTGCAACACATGGTATATTTTCAGACCACTCTATCGAAAACTTAAAAAATGCACCTATTGATGAAATAATTACTACAGATACTTTGTCTCAGAATGGAAATATTGAAGCGTTAGGAAATGTAACAGTACTCTCAGTTTCGACAATAATTGCAAATGCGTTAACATCTATATTTGCAGATGATTCAGTGTCAGCACTTTTCATGGGTGAAAACGTTTTATAAGGAGAACAAATGGCTAAAGCACAAAAAGTTAAAATTTCATTACAGGCATCTTTAAAAGAATATGAATTCGAAGTTGAGGATATTAAGAAATTTACTGCTGAAATTGAAGTTCTAATTAAGGATAAAGGTATTTACTGGTTTACCGATGAAGATGGAGAAATTGGTATTAATGCAGGCAATATTAACTCAATAGAATTTTCAAAAGACCAAGATAAAAGAGAAGCTGGATTAGTTTAAAAGTTTAGAAGAGACCCGTTTTTACGATACTCTCTGCGGATTGACTTTCTTTCTTCTTCAGTAGCACCACCCCAAACTCCAGAATCTTGGTTTGTTCGTATGGCGTACTCAAGACAGTCAATTTTTACTACACATTCATTACAAATGGCTTTTGCTTCATTGGACTGCTTTATAGCTTTCATGGAAGAGCCGACAGGAAAGAACAATTCAGTGTTAGCATAAACACATGAACCTTCTTCCATCCAGGCCTCCTGCTCTATGTCAAAATTTAGTATTTGCACGATCTTCCTTACTTTGTGAAAACTTTCACAATCTATTGTAGTAATGTATGGAAGTTAGGGAAGTATTTTGACATATATTTTTGGACATAGGGGCTTGCCTCGAATATACCGAGAAAATTCAATAACAGGACTAAATAAAGCCTTTGATCATTGTGATTTTGTCGAAACTGACTTACGGATAACTAAAGATAACAATATTATTTTCTATCATGATTCTTTTATAAAAGACTTTTTTATTGAGGATTTGACGTTAAATGAAATAGAACTACTCCTTCCAGATATTGATATGTCAGATATGATTTTTACCTCAAGGACACAAATTACCGGAAATGTTAATTTTGAGATTAAATCTGATGACACCAAGAAAGAAAACCTAGAAGTTCTGATAAAAAAAATAATAAATATGGCTACTTACGACGATATTATCTCTTCATTTAATTGGGAGGTAATTCATAATTACAAAGATAGTTTCAATTGCAAGTATGGAATAATTTTAGATAATGAAGACAATTTATTTGAAGCCACAGCTCTTTCAAATCACGATAATCAAATTATGTTTATGGTCAGTAATAATGTGATAAATAGTAGAAACTTTAATTTGCCTCTTAATAGAACTGTAGTTTGGACAGTAAACGATGAAAAAGAGTTTGAGAGATTAATGCAAATAGGCTTATATGGAATTATCACTGATATTCCTGATACAATGCAGTTATATAAAAAGTAGGAAAGAATGGCAATTACAGATGATTTGAGCGCTTCACTTAAAGAGGCAATGAAAGCAAAAGATAAAACTAAATTAAATGCTATCCGTCAAATTCAGACCGAGATAGCAAAGAAAAAAGCTGAAAAGGGTGAGGATGCCACTGATGAGCTTGCACTAGGTGTGATTTCTTCATATGTAAAGAAAATGACTAAAGCAGTAGAGGAGTATCAGTCCCTTGGTGAAAGAGGCGAAGATATGGCGAAGCAGATTCAACTAGAAGTGGATTTTCTGAGTGGCTGGCTACCTGAGCAGTTAAGTGAAGAGGATGTCTCAAGCCTTGTTGATGAAGTTTTATCTGAACTTGGTGAAGT
>JACKQG010000113.1_pt1 | contig 110321 bp, 89 predicted proteins | sample 8237621 | NCBI WGS metagenome assembly JACKQG01 (sample SAMN15677084, study PRJNA649215) | marine metagenome | biome: marine; feature: Black Sea; material: saline water; isolation source: suspended particulate matter (SPM) from the Black Sea western gyre | collected 2013-06-09/2013-06-10... | reverse complement strand
CGTCGTAGACGGCGAGGGCGTGGCCCCCGTTGTCCATCCAGTGCTGGCCCATTGCACATCCGGCATAGGGAGCCAGATACTTGAACGGCGCCGGCTCGGATGCCGGGGCAACCACCACGACCGTGTACTCCATGGCACCGTGGGCCTCGAGCACCGCCACGTTTTGGGCGACGGTGGAGGCCTTCTGGCCGATTGCCACGTAGACGCAGTTCACGCCCTGACCGGCCTGGTTGATGATTGTGTCGATGGCGATCGTGGTCTTACCGGTCTTGCGGTCGCCGATGATGAGCTCGCGCTGGCCACGCCCGATCGGGATGAGCGAGTCGATTGCCTTGATGCCGGTCTGCATCGGCTCGTGCACGGGCTTGCGACCCATGATGCCCGGCGCCTGGATCTCCATGCGGCGCTGCACCGTGTTGGTAAGCGGGCCCTTGCCGTCGATCGGCTCCCCCAGCGCGTTCACGACCCGACCAAGAAGGCCGTCCCCGACAGGCAGGGACAAGATGTCGCCAGTAGCACGAACCGTCTGGCCCTCTTCGATGTCGTCAACCTCGCCGAGCACCACCGCACCGATGGCATCCTCATCAAGGTTCAGCGCCAGACCGAAGGTGCCGCTCTCAAACTGGAGCAACTCGTTCACAGCAGCGTCGGGCAGGCCCGACACACGGGCGATGCCGTCGCCGACCTCGATCACGTGGCCGACCTGGCTCTGTTCGAGGCTGGGCTCAAAGCCAGCCAGGTTCTTTTGGATCGCAGCGGCTATGTCTGCCGTGTCAATCGTGAGTTCAGGCATGTTCTCTCTCGTCTCGTGTACGTATGTGTCTTCCGCTGCTCAGCGGAAGCTCTCTCGGAGCTGGTTGAGGCGGCGTCGGACGCTGCCGTCGATGATGTCGTCACCTATCTCGGTCACCACACCGCCCAGTACGGACGGGTCGATGACCACCTTCACCTCGACCTCTTTGCCGGTTGAGGTGTGGATGGCGGCCTCGAGCCTGCTGCGCTGGTCGACGCTCAGGTCGATTGCCGAACGGACCGTGGCGACAGCCTTGTTCCGGGACGCTGCACTGCGCTCCACCATGGCGTCGATGATGGCCGGCAGGTCGGCGGCGCGGCCGGCTGCTACAACCATCGAGACCAGAGCCGACGTTGTTGCCGAGGCTCGGCCGTCGAGCAGGTCCTCGACGACCTGTTGACGGCGTGCGGCCGGAACCGCCCCATCGGCAAGCATTGCCCGCAGGTCGTCGTTTGAACCGAGTGCCTGGGCGAACTGGAACAGCTCGTCCTCGACCGCGGCCAGGTTGCCCTCGGCCGCCGCAACGGCGAACAGGGCGTCTGCGTAGGCGTCAACCCGAGGATCAGCCATTGCTCCCGGCCACCTCGTCGATGTAGGCGTCGATCAGGCGGCCCTGGACCTCGGCGTCGAGGCTGGACTGAACCACCCTCTCGGCCGCACCCAGGGCGATACCGGCAACCTCGGCGCGGAGGTCGGCGATGGCCTGCTGGCGAGCTGACTCGATGTCGGCAGCAGCACGCTCGCGCATGTCAGCGATGTCGGCCTCGGCACGGGCCGACAGGTCGGCCTTGAGCTGGTCGGCAGCACCACGAGCCTCGTCGATCAGCCTGGAAGCCTCACCCTTGGCGTCGCCAAGACGAGCCTGATAATCGGCCTCCACGGCCCTGGCGTCGATCTTGGCCTGCTCAGCGGCATCTAGGTCGCTGGCTATCCGCTCAGCGCGGGCGTCCATCGCACCCTTCACAGCCGGGAAACCCTTCTTGGCCATGAAGAAGAACAACAGACCAAAGGACAAGGCGCCCCAGATGATCTCGTTGGTCTCGGGGAGGATCGGGTTAGGGGCCTCGAAGCACTTCTCCAGGTCCTTTTGGACCTCTTCGTCGTGCAACGTGTGCTCGAGATCGCCGTGGTTCTCCTCAACGGCCTCTGCGAGGTGCTCGGCCATACAGCCGCCGACGCTCTCGCCGGAAGCTCCGGCGGGGCCGGCAAGGGCCACGAGGCCCAGCACGGCGATCAGCGGTGCCGCAGCCAGGCGGTTCCGTCGTTGGCTCATGGGTTCAACTCTCTCTCGGGTCGATTGTGTCAGTTGGTCGTCTGGTCCGAATCCGCCGACTGCCTAGGGCAGCAGCAGGATGAAGACGACAAAACCGATCAGGGCCAGCGCCTCGGTGAAGGCAATTCCGAGGAACATGGTCGTACGCGCCATACCGGCGGACTCGGGTTGGCGAGCCATCGCCGAAATGGCATTGCCGACCACGGTTCCGATACCGATGCCCGGGCCGATGGCCGCGAGGCCGTAACCGAGCCCGGCGCCGATGGCCTTGAGGCCCTCGACCATTTCACCGGCTGCCGTCTGCGCCAAAACGTTCAGCACTTGGATTCTCCTGTGTTTGATTTGTTGTCGAGCCGGAGTGTCCGACCCTCTTGGTTATTGAACTTGCGGGTAGAGCCTTAACGCCAACTGCGGATCAGTGGGCTGGGTGCATCGAGCCGCCGATGTAGACGGCCGTCAGGATCGTGAAGATGAAGGCCTGCAGGACCGACACCAGGATCTCAAAGCCCGTCATCAGCACCAGCATGGCGAAGGGTCCGACGGCTCCGATGTAGGTGGAGCTCCAGAGAACCTGGGTGAGCACGGCGAACGTGACGAGCAGAAGGTGGCCTGCGACCATGTTGGCCCAGAGTCGGATTGCCAGCGAGAAGGGACGAACCACGAACGTGGACACCAACTCGATGGGCGTCACGATCAGGTACAGGGCAACCGGTACGCCCGGCGGGAAGAGAGAGTTCTTGAAGTAGCCGCCCAGGCCCTGTGACCTGATTCCGACGAAGTTGTAGATGACCCAGACAACGATGGCCAGCGTGATCGGCACGGCCATGCGGCTGTTGGCCGGAAACTGGATGCCGGGGATCACCTCGAAGATGTTCGAGAACATGATGAAAAAGAACATCGTGGTGAGGAACGGCATGAACTTGCGCCCCTCAGGGCCGATGGTCTGCATGACGACCGAGTCCTCGATGAAGTCGATCCCGGATTCGGCGACGTGCTGAATTCCTGCCGGCACGAGGGACTGCTTCGGGCGGCCGGCCAGGGTGAAGATCACACCGGTGATCAACACGGCGGCCAGGTAGACGAGCACGGTCTTGTTGACGGCGTACGCCGTCCCCGAGAAGAAGATGTCGGGCCACTCGAAGAGGTGGCTGACCGGAGGAAATTCGAGCGCTAGCACGTTCACTTGGAGTGGTTCTCCTCTGGAGTGACCTGTGGGACGGGTTGGGGCATCAACCCCGGGAAGGCCAGCGACGCCGAAACGTGCCTGGTCTCCCAGGTGAGTAGGCCCAGATGGGTTACGAGAAGGGTGATTGCGAACGGTACGGCAGCGAACCAGTCGCCGCTGCCCTTGAGCACCACGGCGATAACGGCGAGTGCGCCGAGACGGATGAGGTAGCCGAACAGGACCGCTCCGTAGAGGGCGTTCAACGAGATGCTCACGGCACGGGTGATGATTGCCGCACCGATCAGGAAGTTGGCGACCACCAGAGCAAGTGCGATTGCCGACGATGCAGCACCGGTAGCCCCCCAGCCGATTGCACCTACAACTACGAATACCGGTGCGACCCAGACGGCCCTTCTGGCCAGGTCACGCGCTATGTCGCGTTCCGGGGTGACCACAGTGGCGTCAGCCACGAGGGAGGAGGTGTCGGCCATGCTCAGGAGCCCGCCAGCCATGCGGCGCGGCGCTCGGCCGCTGCACGATCCATCCGGTCGCTGTAGCTGCGGTACAGCTTCCAGGTGGCGTAGCCGGCTGTGACCAGCGTCAACGAGATCGTGAACACCGGAAAGAGGTTCAGTTGGCGATCGATCAGCCAGCCCAGGAAGCCGAAGATGGCCGGCGTGACCGCAAGCTCGAAGGCCGCTGCGAGAGCATCGCCGAAGCCCTGCTCCAACTCGCGCGTTCCGACCTGTTGCATCCGCAGATCCCTCCGACCGGAATGTCTCCGGTCACCATCGTTGCCCCCGCGACGACGGCCGTCTGGAGCGCTTGTGAATCTAATCACCAATGTGGGGAGCGACAACCTGACCTTGGTGTGACGGATGGCCGGCTTAGCCTCGACCCCCCGGTGGGTCGTCAGGCGACCCAGCTACCGCTGATCCACTCAACCTGGGATGAAACACGGTGAAGAGGAGCAGGCAGACAGCCGCAATCCCGATGGGGACGATGGCGTCACCAGACCCCGTGTAGGTGGGCCACAACACGAAACCCGACAGCAGCGCAGTCCACGCCCAGAGAATCGAGACGGCCCGCCGGTGCCCGTGACCCAGACGGAGCAGGCGGTGGTGCAGATGGTCCTTGTCTGCATGGGTCACACGGATGCCGCGGGTCGCAGCACGGCGAACAATGGCGAAAGCCATGTCAAACAGTGGGACACCCAGGATGAACAACGGAATGAAGATGGGTGCGAAGAAGAAGAACGCCTGACCGCTGAACACCGCATCGGTGCTACCCCCCACCGACATCGTCGAGGCCGCCATGAGCAGGCCCAGCAGCAGCGCACCGCCGTCGCCCATGAATATGCGCGCCGGATGCACGTTGTGCGGAAGAAAGCCGATGCAGATTCCGACCACCATCACCGCTATCAACGCACCCGGACTGTTCCCGCTCAACACGCCCGCATCGCCCAGGCGGATGGCGTAGAAGAGAAAGGTGGCGGCGGCAATCGCGACAATCCCACCCGCCAGACCGTCTAGGCCGTCGATCAGGTTTACGGCGTTGGCAATGAGCACCACCCACACCACGGTCGACAGGGCCGACATGTTCGACGAGAGGATCACCGTCTCAAAGAACGGAATGCGCAGCACTACAAGCGACACCCCGACAAGGCTCAGGACCGCCCCCGCCACGACCATCCCGGCAACCTTTGCCGAGGCCGACAGAGGCGACATGTCGTCGATCACCCCGACGGCGCAGATCACCGCCGCAGCTGCCAGAACGCCGAGCATCTCGGACGGCTCGGCGAAAACCATCGAGAAGTCACCGATCAACCAGGCGGTGAGAGCACCTACGAAAAGGCCGAAAAGCATCGCTGTGCCACCAAGGGTGGGCGTCGGTGACTCGTGGACGTTGCGGTCATCGGGCGCCACGAGGACACCGGATCGGATGGCGAGGCGCCGGACCACCGGTGTGGCCACCCCGGTGGCTACCGCTGCGGCACCACCGACCACGACAAACGCGAGCGCCCCCGGCAAGACGTCAGCCCCAGATGCCCGGTGTCATCAGACCGTTAACCCCCGTAGGGCGTGAACCGGCCACACAGTTCGACCACCTCGGAACGAACGGCCTCGATGGCCGCATCGTCGTCGACGCTGCTGAGTGTTCGTGCGATGAGGTCGGCAATGACGACCATCTCGGCCTCGCCCATTCCCTGGGTCGTCGTCGAAGGCGTTCCGATTCGGACACCGCTGGTAACGAACGGAGAACGGGGATCATCTGGGACCGTGTTCTTGTTGAGGGTTATACCCGCTCGATCAAGCACTGTCTGGGCGACGGCACCAGTGAGGTCCGCGTCGAAGGTCCGCAGGTCCACGAGGAGAAGGTGGTTGTCGGTACCGCCCGACACCATCCGGAACCCGTGTCCTGCCAGGGCGTCGGCCAGAGCCGACGAGTTGGCCACGATCTGACGCGCGTAGTCGGCAAACGACGGATCCGCCGCCTCGCGGAACGCCACGGCCTTTGCGGCGATGTGGTGCTCGAGCGGCCCACCCTGGGAGCCGGGAAACACGGCCTTGTCGACGGCCCTTGCATGCTCCGAGGTGGCGAGGATGCAGCCACCGCGCGGACCACGCAGGGTCTTGTGCGTGGTGAAGGTGACGATGTCGCAGTACGACACCGGGTTGGGGTGCACACCGCCGGCGATCAGCCCGGCGATGTGGGCGGCATCAAACATGAGCAGCGCCCCGACCTCGTCGGCAATGGCGCGGAACGGCGCCGGATCGATGATCCGTGGATAGGCGGTGGCACCTGCCACGATCATCTTCGGCCGGTGTTCCCTTGCCCTGTCGCGCAGCTCGTCGTAGTCGATGCGCTCATCGCTCTTTGTCACGCCGTAGGAGACGAAGTTGTAGAGGATGCCGCTGGCGTTCACCGGCGACCCGTGTGTGAGGTGGCCTCCGTGGTCGAGGCTCATGCCGAGCACGGTGTCGCCCGGCTCCAGCAGAGCCTGGTAGACGGCCATGTTGGCGTTGGCCCCGGAGTGGGGCTGAACGTTGGCGTGGTCGGCGCCGAAAAGGGCCTTGACCCTCTCGCGGGCCAGGTCCTCGACCTCGTCCACGTGGACGTTGCCTCCGTAGTAGCGCTTGCCGGGGTAGCCCTCGGCGTACTTGTTCGTGAGCACCGAGCCGCTGGCCCCGAGAACCGCCGGTGAGGCGAAGTTCTCGGACGCAATCAACTGCAGCGTTGTGTTCTGGCGCTCGAGCTCCTGGTCGATGTAGCCGAACAGCTCGTCGTCTCTTGAGGTGGGCCAGGTCATGTCGTACCGCCTGTGCTCGGGTGGCCCGGTCGGGGGCCATGGTTGTTCGTGCCCGTGGTCGGGCTGATGGGGCGAGAGGCTATCTGCCCCGGGCCGACAGCGAGGGCGCTCACCGGCCTGAATCCGGTCGGGTAAGGGCTGAGGCCAGGGCATCGGCTGCCGGATCCGGTGGAGCCCCGACCCGCCTTCCGACCACCAGGCGGCGCTGCGCGACCGGTTCTGACCTGGCGGGCGCCATCGCTCCCGTTCTGACGGCACTCCCGACCGGCGGCAGCACCGTCCATCCCAGGCCAAGGCGCACCATCTCGCGGAGCACCTCGGGCTGGTTCGACTCGGCTACAACCTCAAAAGGCGCACCCACCGCTGCCAAGCCTGTCGAGATTACGGCGCGGGTGTTCGAGCCCGCCGGGAACGTGACCCACGGGCCCCACTCCGCCGGGGGCCTGCGGCTCTCACCTTCGGGGGCGTAGACGTGCAGAGGTTCATCGAAGCAGTGCCGAAACGAGACACCGTCGGGCGTGTTCGCCGGCTGGACGCAGACGATGAGATCCAGATCCCCGGCGACCAGACCGTCGATAAGAATGCCCGAGGGGGCGACGGTGAGGCGCAGGTCGACCTCGGGCTGGTTCCGGTGGAAGGAGCGGATCGCCTCGGCCCTGTGCTGGACGGCGACGGCGTCAATGGTGCCCAGCCGAACCAGCCCGGATGAGCCGGAGCGCTGGGCCATCGACCAACGGGCCAGATCACGCGTCTCGGCCACGACCCGGCGGGCATGGGCGAGCACCTCGTCGGCCTGGGGCCTCAGCCGGGTATGGCGGCCGCTTCTCTCAAAGAGAGGCAACCCGACACGACGCTCCAGTTCGGCGAGGCCCTGAGTGAGCGCCGACGGGGTGACGCCGAGGGATGCCGCCGCTGCGGCACGGGTGGGGTTGTCGGCGGCGGCGACCATGTACTCCAGCTGCTGCACGGTGAGGTTCGGCAGGCTCACAGCCCTGGTCAACGAGTTGTCTGGTGACATTGCAGAATCCTGTCTGGATATTCAGTAACTCTGAATCTAGCAACTCTTTCATTTGGATCTGCTTATGCTTTCGACCATGACAGAACCAACCACCATCGCCCCGGCGACCGGCCGCCTCGGAATCCTCACCCCCGGGCTCGGCGCCGTCTCATCCACCTTCATCGCAGGCGTCATCTCGGCCCGCAAGGGCCTGGCACCGCCCATCGGGTCGGTCAGCCAGATGGCCCACATCCGACTCGGCGCCCGCGACGAGGACCGCAACCCCCTGATCCGCGAGTTCGTGCCCCTGGCCGAGCTGGACGACATCGTGTTCGGCGGTTGGGACCCCATCTCAGCCAACGTCCTCGAGGCCGCCCGCACCTGCGGCGTGCTCGAGGAACGCGACCTGGCACCCATCTCCTCCGAACTGGAGGGCATCGTGGCCATGGACGCCGTGTTCGACCAGCGCTGGGTCAAGAAGCTGGAGGGCACCCGCGTAAAGACCATGACCTCCAAATGGGAACAGGCCCAGGCCCTCATCGACGACATCGAACGCTTCCGCACGGAAAACAACTGCGACCGCCTTGTGATGGTCTGGTGCGGTTCAACCGAGGCCTACCAGGAAGCCAGCGCCGTCCACGACACCGTCGCCGCCTTCGAACAGGGCCTCAGGGACAACGACGAGAACATCTCCCCCAGCCAGATCTACGCCTACGCAGCACTCTCAAGCGAGGTCCCGTTCGCCAACGGAGCACCCAACCTCTCCGTGGACCTGCCCTGCATGCTCGAACTGGCCGCAACCCGCGGCGTACCGATCGCCGGGAAGGACTTCAAGACCGGCCAGACCCTCATGAAGACGCTCCTCGCCCCCGGCTTCAAAGCCCGGATGCTGGGCCTTCGAGGCTGGTACTCAACCAACATCCTCGGCAACCGCGACGGTGAGGTCCTCGACGACCCGGAGAACTTCAAGACCAAGGAGGTCTCCAAGCTGGGCGTGCTCGACACCATCCTCCAACCCGAGTCATACCCCGACCTCTACGGCAACATCGACCACGTCGTACGCATCAACTACTACCCACCCCGCGGCGACAACAAGGAGGGCTGGGACGCAATCGACATCTTCGGATGGCTGGGCTACCCGATGCAGATCAAGGTCGACTTCCTCTGCCGCGACTCCATCCTGGCCGCACCCATCGTGTTGGACCTGGCCCTGTTCCTTGACCTCGCCCACCGGGCCGGCCAGTCCGGGGTACAGGAGTGGCTGTCGTTCTACCTGAAGGCCCCCCAGGCCGCTGGCGACGCCGACGCCGAACACGACCTGTTCATCCAGCAGACCAAGCTCAAGAACACCCTGCGTGAGTGGATGGGTGAGCAGCCCGTCACCCACTCAGAAGCCGGCTGAACACGGCCCGGCCACCCTGTCGGGTCCTGTCAGCCCGGAGCGACCGGGATCGGCCCGTACCTGCGTTGGGCAGCCTGTTTCGACACGCCGAGCATCGCACCAATTGCCGACCACGTTCCCCCCGAGGCCCTGGCAGCGCGAACCGCCTCAGCCAACTCGTCGTCGACCTGATCCCGGCGATCAGCAAGAGTTGCAATCACCCGCAGATACGCCGTGTCTGCCTCCACAAGATCCTCAGTGTCAACACGCTCAGCCCAGGCCTCAAGGGCCCTGGCCCGCTGTGCTCGGGCAGTACTCATGGCTTCAACCATCCTCTCAGGAACTTGCTACGGGCAGGCATGGCGTGGATCACGGCTGTCCCCTCCTCATCGACTGCCACGCCCACCTCCAGCGGTTGGGCCGCTGTCGATGGACCTATGAACAGCGTGACCGCGGGGTCATCGGTCTCGAACGCTCGCCAGTGGTTTCGTAGTGCGTGCAGCATGTCATCGTCGGGGACACCGTGCTCGCGGGCGCTCGCCTCTATGTCCACCAGTACACGCTACCGGCGCGGTTCCCTGTCGTCAACATATGTTGACGACAGGGTAAGGAACACGCTCAGATGCGGGCCTGGTGGCCCTGCCAGTACTCGTCCTTCAAGAGGCGCTTGTAGAGCTTGCCCGTGGGATGCCTGGGCAACTCATCGCGGAAGTCGACGCTGCGCGGGCACTTCACGTCGGCCAGCTGGGACCGGCAGAAGGCAATCAGCTCACGCCCCATCTCGTCACCCGCCGCCGCCGGATCCACCAACTGAACTACGGCCTTGACCTCCTCACCGAACTCGTCGTTCGGCACACCGATCACAGCCACATCAAACACCGCCGGGTGCATGGTCAACACGTTCTCGGCCTCCTGGGGATAGATGTTCACCCCGCCCGAGATGATCATGTACGCCTTGCGATCCGTCAGGTACAGGAACCCGTCCTCGTCGAGACGCCCCACATCACCAAGGGTGCTGAGGTTCCCGGCCAACCTGGCACCAGCCGTCTTGTCAGGGTCGTTGTGGTACTCGAACTGCGAGTCGCTACGGAAGTAGACGCCGCCCTCCTCGCCCACCGAAAGCTCGTTGCCGTCGTCGCCGACGATGACCACCTCGCCGATCAGCGCCTTTCCGACAGACCCCGGATGCTCCAGCCAGTCGAGCGAATTGGTGTAGGTGAGGCCGTTGCCCTCGGTCCCCGCGTAGTACTCGTGGAGCACCGGACCCCACCACTCGATCATGGAGCGCTTCACCTCCACCGGACACGGAGCAGCCGCATGAATTGCCGACACAAGCGACGAAGTGTCATAACGGGCCCGCACCTCTTCGCCCAGCTTGAGCATGCGCACGAACATGGTCGGGACCCACTGGCTGGCATGCACGCCATGGGCCTCGATTGCAACAAGGGCCTCCTCGGCATCAAACTTCTCCATCACCACGATCGTGCAACCCAGCCTCTGGTAGCCGAGACAGAAGCGCAGCGGAGCCGAGTGGTACAGCGGCGCCGGCGACAGGTACACCTGCCCCTCCTCGGCACCGAACATGAACCTGGCCATCATCGCTATCGGGTTGACCGTGCCCAGAGGCGCACCCGACATCGGCGACTTGATGCCCTTCGGCTGGCCGGTTGTGCCAGAGGAGTAGAGCATGTCCTGACCCTCAACCGCTCCCGGGAACGGGTCGGCCGACTGGGTCGCAACTGCATCCTCGAACGACTCATGGTCAGGTAGCGGCCCTCCCATGGTGAACCGCACCTCTACGTTCGGCGTTGCATCCACGACCTCGTCGACGGCATCGGCCTTGTAGGGCGACGTCACAAAGACCCTGGCACCACAGTCATCGACTATGTAGGCGATTTCATCAGCCATGAGACGCGAGGAGATGGCCGTGTAGTAGAGGCCCGCGTAGTGGGCACCCCAGGCCAAGGCAAGGAACTCGATGCGGTTCTCCAGACAGAACGCCATGTGGTCGCCGGGCTCAAGACCCAGACTGCGGAACAGGTTGGCGATGCGGTTGGCCTCGGCATCCAGCTCGGCAAACGTCATGGTCTGGCCGGTCGAGTGCATGACGATGGCCGGGCGGTCGGGGGCCTCGGTCGCCCAACGGCCCGGGTGTTCAAGTTCGGGCTCAGCTACCGGTTCAGTTCCCAGATCGCTCATGGACCCGGAGAGTACCGCCGGGTTGGAGTCGACGACTGATCGGAGCCGCAACGGTCGCATGCGAGGTGTCACAGGTCGTGCGTACCCTCGTCACACGATGACCGCCAGCTTTACCTTCACCTCCTACGGCGCTGAGGCCACCGCCGCGCTCGGTGATGCCATTGCGGCGGCAAAGGGTGGCGACCCGTTGGCACCGGTAACCGTGGTGGTTCCATCGAATCTGGTGGGCGTTGCCGCACGCCGCTCGCTGGCAGCCGGCCCGGGCGCCGGCGGAGTGGTCGGGCTTGCCGCCGTCCGCTTCGAGACCCTCCTGGGCCTGGCCAAGCTGCTTGCCGGCTCGACCCCTGCCGACGACCAGCGTCGCAGGGTCTCAGACCCCGTCGTGGGTGCCGCCGTACGCACAACCCTTGCCGACTCAGCAGACCTGCTCCGCCCCGTCGCACACCACCCGGCCACCGAACGCGCCCTGGTGCGGGTACACCGTGAGCTGAGGGAGCTGGACGACTCCTCCCTCGACACGGTGGCAGCCACCGGCCCCCAGGCCAACGAGGTGGTCAGGCTCCACCGCCTCATCAGGGACCGACTGGCCAAGAAGTTCATCGACGAAGTGGACCTGCACCGCACGGCCGCCGGCATCGACCGCAACGATCCCCTCCTGGCGGAGTTCGGTGTCCTGATCGTGCACGTTCCCGGCCGCACCCCGACCTCGGGGATCGACCTGCTTGCCGCCCTCGCAGCCTCCCGGCCGCTGACGGTCATCGCTGCCCGCACCGGCGACGAGGCCACCGACGAACCCGTCCGCCACCTGGTCGAGCGGCTGGGCGGAGCCTTCCCATCTTCAGCACCTACCCCGATGACATCAGACCTTGCCGTGCGGTCGGTAGCCGACCCCGACGAAGAGGCCAGGGTCGCCGTACGCGAGGTCGTCGCCGCAGCCGCCACAGGCACCCCGTTCCCCCGAATGGCCATCGTCCACCCCGGCGGAGACCGCTACGCCAGGCTCCTCCACCAGCACCTGAAGGCAGCCGACGTGCCGTTCAACAGCGTGTCAGGCCGCCGCCTCGACGAGTCGCTGACCGGCCGGACCCTCAAGGCACTGCTGGACCTCAACGACCACGACTTCTCACGGACTGCAGTTATGGCCCTGGCGTCATCGGGGGCGGTAGTGGGTGCCGACGGCAACGCTGTGCCTGCCGCTGCATGGGAGCGCCTGGCCCGAGAAGCCGGCATCGTCGCCGGGGCATCGCAATGGCGCTCACACCTCGAACGACTCATTGCCGACCGGGCCGAGCGTCTAACCGACCTGGTCTCACAGGGTGCCGAAACCAGCCGCACAGAGGCAATCGACAAGCAGATCCGACAAGCCCAGTCCCTTCTCGAGTTCGTCGGGGAACTGGTCGACAGCGTCGATCCTGCCACGGTGCCGGGCGACTGGCCCGGGCTGGCTGGCTGGGCTGTCGGCATGCTCGAGCGCTACCTGGGTTCGGCCGCCGATCGAACCGGGTGGCCCGACGACGAGGTCGCCGCCCACACGCGTGTCGTTGACCTGGTGAGAGGCCTCGGCAGCCTGGGTGCCATCGAAACCCGGCCCGGCCCGGCGGCCTTTCGCCGTGCCGTCGGCGACGGCATGGACCGGGACACGGAACGGGACGGCCGCTTCGGAGACGGTGTGCTGGTGGGCGGGTTCGGTGTGGTCACCGGCCTGGACCTGGACCGCGTCGTGGTCATCGGCATGGCCGAGGGCACCACCCCCACCCGACGCCGCGAAGACCCACTGTTACCTGACGCCGCCCGCCTGGCAGCCGACGGAGCCCTCCCGGTGCGTACCGATCGTCTGGCCGACCTCCACCACAGCGTGCTGGCAGCCATGGCCTCGGCACGCCAGGAGCGCATCCTGGTGTTCCCCCGGGGCGACCTCGGCAAGAAGAACGAGTGGGTGCCGTCACGTTGGCTGCTCGACCAGGTCGAAGCTGTGCTGGGCTCACGACCTTCACCCACCGAGTTGGAGAACCTGGACAAGCCGTGGTTCTCCTCATCACCTTCGTTCGTGGGCTCACTCGAGCGCCTCACCTCCCCCGCCGACGAACAGGAGTACGCCCTGGCCGAGCTGCTTCGTGAACGGCACCGCGGCCTCCCCGTAGACACAGCCGACCGCCGCAGCCACGACAGCGTTCTCGACCGCGGCATCGACCTGATCCGAGGTCGCCAACAACCGGTGCTGACCCGCTACGACGGCAACCTTGCCGGAGCAGCGATTCCCTCGCCGGCCGGCGGGCACACCCTGCTGTCAGCCACCCGGTTGCAGACCTGGGTGCGCTGCCCACACGCCTACTTCATGGAACATGTGCTTCGGGTGGGTGTGCCCCACGAGCCACAGGACGACGAGGGCATCACCGCAATGGACCGGGGCACCCTGGCCCACGAGGTGCTCGACCGCTTCATCGCCGAGAACCTGGGAACCGGCGACCTTCCCGCTCCTGGCACAACCTGGAGCAACGCTCAGCGACAACGGCTGGCCGAGATCTGCGACGAGGAGTTCACCCTGGCCGAGGCCAGGGGGCTGACCGGCCGTGGCCTGTTGTGGCAACGGGACTCCGAAAGGCTGCGCCGCCACCTGGACTCCTTCCTCGTCGACGACCACAAATGGCGTGCCGAGCACGAGACCACCCCCGTTGCAGTAGAGATGTCCTTCGGATTGGACGGCAGCGCCCCCCTGGTGCACGTCCTGCCCGACGGCCGCAGCCTCAGGTTCCGGGGCCGCATCGACCGGGTCGACACGAGCGCCGACGGCACCATCCACGTCATCGACTACAAGACCGGCCGCAAGGGCAGCTACACGAAAATCTCAGAAACCACCCCCGACGACCGCGGCCAGTACCTGCAGATTCCCGTATACGGCCTGGCAGCCAGGGCCGCTGTGGGAACTCCAGAGACCGAGGTTCACGGCCAGTACTGGTTCATCACAGACGGCGGGGAGCAAATCGGCCACACCCTCTCAGACCCCGTGCTGGAGCGCTTCGACACCGTGCTGACCACCATCATCGACGGCATCGAAAACGGGCTGTTCCCAGCCCGCCCGCCCAAGAACTCACGTTTCGGTATCGGCTGCGACTACTGCAACCCCGACGCAATGGGCACCGATCCCGTTGCCACCTCATGGGAAACAAAGCGGGTCGACCCGCTGCTGGAGCCGTACCGGCGTCTCATCGGCGACCTCGACGAGGTGGCAGGTTCTGTGATCGACCTTGGTGACGACAATGCCTGAGACCTCCGATCAGGCGGCACGTGACCGCATTGAAACTGACCTGGGCTCCACCCTGTTCGTCGAGGCCGGCGCCGGAACCGGCAAGACAAGCGCCCTCGTGAACCGAATCGTGGCCCTGGTGACGAGTGGCGTGGCCATGGAACACATTGCCGCCATCACCTTCACCGACCGGGCTGCAACCGAACTACGCGACCGTGTGCGTCGCCGCTTGGAACACCTGGCCGACGCCGGTCCCCACACCGATCTGGCAACGGCCGCACTTGTGGAGCTGGACGGCGCTGCCCTGTGCACGCTGCATGCCTTTGCACAGCGGATCCTCATCGAGCACCCGATCGAAGCCGGGCTACCACCTGCAGTCGAGGTCATGGACGAGGTCGCCTCGCTCGTCGACTTCGACGAGCGCTGGGGATCGCTCGTCAAGACCCTCTTGAGCGACCCTGACATGGCTTTCACAATGCTGGCAGGCTTGGAGCTGGACATCAGCCTCGACCACATCCGGACGCTCGCCCACCGATTCGACGAAAACTGGGACCAGGTCCAGGAGCGCCTCACCACCACTCCCGAACCCCAACCGATCGACATTTCTGTCCTGCTGGATGCGCTTAGCCCCCTCGCTGACCTCGCCGACCACTGCGTAGAGGACACCGACAGGATGGCCGTCCAGTTGGGTCGGGTCGAGACCTACGCCACCGCGTTGGCAGCGGCAGCCGACGACCCGCTAGCGGTCATCCGCCTACTTGGGGACCGCAAGGTGGTGTCCACCAACTCAAGGCTCGGCAACCAGAAGAACTGGCCCGGTTCGGTCACGATCAACGATGCCCGCGAGCAGATGCAGGACGCCCGGGCGCTGATCGACTTCGAGGTGGCGATCCTGACCGACCAGGTGATTGACCGAATCGTTTCCGTCGTGGGTACCAGCGCCGTGGCAGCGGCTTCACGTCGCCAGAAGCAGGGACAGCTCAGCTTCCACGACCTTCTCGTGCTGGCTCGACGTGCCCTCGCCAACAAAGAATCCGGTCCGGCTGTTAGGGCCGCCCTGCACGACCGCTACCGCCACCTGCTGCTCGACGAATTCCAGGACACCGACCCGCTCCAGATTGAGTTGACAGCCCTCATCGCCGACCATGAGACCATTACCGACGACTGGCGGCAGCTTCGGCCACCGCCCGGGTCGCTGTTCTTCGTTGGTGACCCCAAGCAATCCATCTACGGCTTCCGACGGGCCGACATCGCCCTCTACCTGGACGCACACGAGGCCTTCGGCAAAGACGGGGTCCGTCTTGAACAGAACTTCCGCACCACCAGCCCCATCCTGAACTGGGTAAACGGGGTCTTTGGGCGTCTCATCCAGGAAGAGCCCCACGCTCAACCGGACTACGCCCCACTCACCGCCACCCGGCCCACGGCCGGCGTCGGTCCGGCAGTGTCGCTTCTGGGGTTTGACTCAGACCACCATCGAAGCGCCGGAGAACTCCAACTCGACGACATCAACGACGTGGTTGCCGCGGTCACAACCGCCCTCGCCGACGGCTGGACCGTGTGGCATACCCAGCCCAACCCTGACGGTGGTCTACCCATCGAAGGCTGGCATCCGTGCACACCGGGCGACATTGCCATCCTGGTGAGGAGCCGCAAGCCGGTGGCCCGCCTGGCAGAGGCCCTGACCGATGCCCGAGTGCCACACCGGATCGAGGCCGGTTCAAACCCCTGGGCGGCCGCCGAGGTGAGAGATCTGCTGATCACGTTGCAGGCCATCGATGACCCGACCGATGAGCTTGCCCTGGTTGCAGCACTGCGGTCGCCGCTTTTCGGCTGCGGCGATGACGACCTGTTGGCATTCCACATTGGCGGAGGGATCTGGGACCATCAGAATCCCGGGACAATCGGACTGCCGGCAGACCACGTAGTAGTCGAGGGAATGGGCTGGATGTCAGAACTGCACGACCGACGCCCATGGGCCGGAGCCGCCGACATGGTCGAAAAGGTGGTTCGAGATCGTAGGGCCATGGAGTTGGCGTTGTGTGGCCCCAGGCCACGTGATGCCTGGCGGCGCATCCGGACCTTCCTCGACACCGCCCGCTCCTTTGGCGAAGCCTGCGGTGGCGACCTGAGGGCATTCCTTACATGGTGCAAACTCCACACCGCCGACGAGGTGCGCCTGGACGAGGTGATTCCACCCGAACCCGACGACGACGCCGTCCGCATCCTGACCACACATTCGGCCAAGGGCCTGGAGTTCCCAATCTGCGTCCTCACAGACCTGGGCACGAAACCACCGTCCGGAGGCCACCAGGTGGCCTTTCCGAACCGACCCGACCCCGGCTCTGGTGACCTGCTCTCAGGCACCGGCATCGCTGTTGCGTTCAAGAAGGATCTGGTCAACGCCGCCCACCGTGCACACGCCGACACCCGCCTCCGCCTCGATCACCTGGAACGACTGCGCCTTCTCTACGTAGGCGCCACCCGCGCCCGCGACCACCTCATCGTGTCGCTGCACCGGAGCCCCCCCAAGAAGGACCCCGAGCACCCCGTCAACGTGACATCAGCCGAGGTCCTGCACGGGGCGGCGTCTGGAATCGGGCCCTCAGAGACCGTCGTCCACCTGAAACCGACCCTCCACTCGCTGCCGATGCCCCCAACTCCTGACACCGCGCCCATCCCTGACTACGAGGAGTGGCGCTCAAACTCAGACAAGGTCAGGGTCGAGGGTGCACGCAGGCGCACGGTGGCCGCAACCACGATCGCCACCGAGGCCTCACCCGTCACCGACGACGAGGCCGAGCTGGCCCGCCAGGGTGAAGCCGGCCGCCACGGCACAGGGGTTGGGCGCGCCGTGCACGCAGCCCTTGAGTTGGTCGACATGGCCGGAACCGGTGCAACCGAGGCCAAACGGGCGGCCCTAGCCGAAGATGTCGACCCAGACCTCGTGGCGACCATGGTTGCCGACGCCCTGACCTCACCATCAGTGGCCGAAGCAGCCCGATCCGAGCACTGGCGGGAACTGTTCGTGGCTGCTCCACTCTCAACCGACCTGCTGCTCGAGGGCTACATAGACCTCGCCTACCGAACCAATGACGGTCTTGTGGTCGTCGACTACAAGACCGACGCATGGCACCACGAACACGACCTGTCCGTCAAGGTCGCCCGCTACCGACTACAGGGGGCCGCCTACGCCCTCGCCCTGCAGAAGGCCACGGGAACCCCCGTGTCGCGCATGACCTTCTGCTTCCTCGGAAACGGCGGCGCTGTAGAACGTGACATCGTTGACCTCGACGCCGCTATGGCCGAGGTCGAAGCCTGGGCAGAGGCAGCTGCTTCAGCGAACTCTGACAGCAACTGACACATCTGTTTCCACCTCAGATGGTCGCCATGACCCACACCCGAACCACACATACCGGCCCAAGAGGGTGGGACTTGCTGTCGGATCGGCAATCATGTGGGGCATGGTGCAGATGGACGACGACACAAAGCAGGCTCTGCTGCTGTTCAACCGGCGGGCAGCTGCCGCCGAAGCAGTAGCGGAAACGGCCCGACGCCTAAAGAAGGCAGCCAAGGCCAAAGACGAGGCGGCCGATGGGTTGAAGGCAGCCCAGGACGGTGGCGGTGGGGCCGAGGTGGTAGCCGAGGCCGAGGCAACGTGGCGCACAGCCGTAGAGACGTGGCAGATGATTCGGGACGGGAAGGAGCCTGAGCCCGAAGAGGAACCCAGCGGCCCCGACGAAGATGCATCCGACGAGGTAGTGGCCGAAGAAGAAGCCGAACCCGAGGCAGAAGCCGAACCCGAGGCAGAAGCCGAACCCGAGGCAGAAGCCGAACCCACCGAAGAAACCCAGCCCGAGGCCTCCTAGGGCCTACCGGTGGGTCCCGGAAGTTAGGGTCCCGCCCGTGGATGCCTCCACAATCCCAGAGTTGGTCGATGCGGCCGCTGAACGATTCGGAGACCGTGAAGCCGTAGTCGACGGCGACACCCGCTGGTCCTTCGCCGAGTACCGGAACGAAATCCACGGCATCGCCGCGGCACTCCTGCGACGTGGCATCAGGCCCGGCGACAGGATTGCCGTGTGGGCCCCAAACTCGGCGCGGTGGGCGGCAGCGGCGCTGGGAATCCACTGCGCCGGCGGCGTCCTCGTACCGTTGAACACCCGACTCGCGGGAAGCGACGTGGCGGCCCTGCTGGACCGCACCTCCACCCGCCTGCTGTTCACGGTCACCGACTTCAGAGACTCCGACTTCGTGGCGATGCTCGCCTCTGTCGGCGATCAAAGAGTCGAAGAAACCATCGTCATGAGCGGCCCGGTTCCCGAAGGCTGCACAGGCTGGGACGCCCTCGCTGCCGACATGTCTCAGTCGCGAACGCAACCGGCGTCAGTAGACCCGAATGACCTCTGCCACATCCTCTTCACGTCGGGAACCACCGGTTCCCCCAAGGGCGCCATGCTCAGGCACGAAGCTGTCTGTCGTTCGTACAGTTCATGGAGCACGGCGATCGGTCTACGTGAGGGCGACCGCTACCTGGCAGTCAACCCCTTCTTCCATACCTTCGGCCTGAACGGCGGAATCCTGGCCTGCCTGATCACTGGGGCGACGCTCGTTCCTCTGGCGGTGTTTGACGTGCCGGCCGTGCTGACCTGCGTCGCCGCCGAGTCGATCACCGTTCTGCCCGGTCCGCCAACCATCTACCGGTCGATCCTGGACCATCCCGATGGCCTCAATGCCGACACCTCGACGCTGCGGCTGGCTGCAACCGGTGCAGCACCGGTTCCAGCCGAACTGGTCAGGGGCATGCGGGACCGGCTCGGTTTCACGACGGTCGTCACCGGATACGGGCTGACCGAGGCCTCAGGCGTCACCACCACCTGCCACCATGACGATCCACCGAAGTTGGCGGCTACGGGATCAGGACGGGCACTGCCGGGAACAGAGGTGAGGGTGGTCGACCCCGAGGGCATACCGGTGCCGGCCACCGAAACAGGTGAGGTGGTCATACGGGGTTACAACATCATGGCCGGATACCTCGATGACGACGCGGGCACCGCCGCAGCCGTTGACAACGAAGGCTGGTTGCACACCGGCGACATCGGAAGACTCGACGAAGCGGGCAACCTGTCGATAACCGACAGGCTCACCGACATGTTCATCAGCGGTGGATTCAACGTGTACCCGGCAGAGGTCGAGGCGGTGTTGCGCCTCAACCCGGATGTCGGCGAGGTAGTGGTGGTAGGCGTACCCGACTCCCGTCTAGGCGAGGTCGGAATGGCATTCGTGGTGCCGGCATCAAATGTCTCCACCAACCCCGATGCGATCAGGAACTGGGCCCGGGTGGAGTTGGCGAACCACATGGCGCCCCGCCACGTCGAGGTCATCGACTCCCTGCCGACCAACCCGGGAGGCAAGGTGTCGAGGTCCCGCCTACGCGAGATCGGAGCGGAGACCCTGACCACCTGACAGAGAACCCGTGATCCACCCGCAGGGCGCTTCTCAGCAGAGCCCGCCGGCTCACCAAACGGCGTGCCCCACACCGATACCCTGCTGACGGTCATGTCCAGCCAGCCGCCAGCCGAGCACGCATACCCACAGGTGGGTAAGGCCGACTTTCCGGCTCTTGAAACCCGGATCCTGGAACGCTGGGATACCGAGGGAACCTTTCAGGCATCGGTAGATGCCAGGCCTGCGGACGACGAGTTCACCTTCAACGATGGCCCGCCCTTCGCCAACGGCCTTCCCCACCACGGACACCTGCTGACCGGTTACGTGAAGGACGTCGTACCCCGCTACCAGACCATGCGCGGAAAAAAGGTCACGCGCCGGTTCGGCTGGGACTGCCACGGACTACCGGCCGAAATGGAGGCCGAGAAGGAACTGCCTGTTGCCGGCAGGGCCAGCATCATCGAATACGGAATCGAGGCATTCAACTCCCACTGCCGCTCGTCGGTCCTGCGCTACACCGACGAGTGGGAAGAAACCGTCACCCGCCAGGCCCGCTGGGTCGACTTCGAACACGACTACAAGACCATGGACCGCGACTACATGGAGTCGGTCATGTGGGCCTTTCGGCAACTCTGGGACAAGGGCCTCGTTTACGAGGCCTTCCGAGTCATGCCCTACTCATGGGGTGCTGAGACCCCGCTGTCCAACTTCGAGATCCGCCTCGACGACGCAACCAGGCCCAGACAGGATCCGGCCGTAACCGTTGGCTTCGATCTCGAGCCCGCCGACGGCGACCCCGGGCCGATGCGTCTGCTGGCCTGGACGACGACACCATGGACCCTTCCCTCGAACCTGGCCATCGCTGTCGGCCCTGATGTCACCTACTCGATGCATCGCAATACCGACGGAACGGTGCTCGCCCTCGGGGCCGAAGCCGTGGAGCGGTACGCAACTCAGCTTGAGGGAACCGAAGAGGTCGGCAGGCTCACGGGCAACGACCTGATCGGTCGCACCTACAAGCCCCTCTTCGGATTCTTCGCCGATCGCACCGACGCCTTCAGGGTGCTGGCAGCCGACTTCGTGGACGCAGCCGAGGGGACCGGCGTGGTGCACATGGCACCCGGCTTCGGCGAAGACGACCAGACCATCTGCGAGGCGAACGACATCCCAATCGGGCGGGTGGTCCCCGTCGACGATCAGGGTTGTTTCACCAGTGAGGTGGCCGACTGGGCAGGCATAAACGTGTTCGAGGCCAACCCCGACATCATCCGGGCCCTCAAGGAGAGCGGCCGGGTCTTCCGCCACGACACCTACGAACACAACTATCCCCACTGCTGGCGCACCGACACACCGATCATCTACAAGGCCATCTCCTCGTGGTACGTGAAGGTCACCGACATCCGGGACCGGATGATCGAGCTGAATACCGAGATCAACTGGGTGCCCGGGCATGTCCGCGACGGTCGCTTCGGAATGTGGCTGGACGGGGCCAGAGACTGGTCCATCAGCCGTAACCGGTTCTGGGGCTCCCCAATCCCGGTCTGGAAGAGCGACAACCCCGAATATCCCAGGACAGACGTGTACGGCAGCCTCGACGAGATCGAGGCCGACTTCGGGGCAAGGCCCGACGACCTGCACCGTCCGTTCATCGATGACCTGACCCGGCCCAACCCCGACGACCCCACCGGGAACTCAACAATGCGTCGGGTACCCGAGGTGCTCGACTGCTGGTTCGAGTCGGGCTCGATGCCGTTCGCCCAGTTCCACTACCCGTTCGAGAACGAAGCCTGGTTCGAGGACCACTTCCCGGCCGACTTCATCGTGGAGTACATCAACCAGACCCGCGGCTGGTTCTACACGATGCACGTCCTGGCAACAGCACTGTTCGACCGGCCCGCATTCGAGAACGTGATCTGCCACGGGATCCTGCTTGCCGAGGACGGCACCAAGCTCTCAAAGAAACTGCGCAATTACACGGAACCATCGCTGGTGTTCGAACAACAGGGCGCCGACGCTCTTCGTTGGTACCTGATGTCTTCAAACATCTCCCGGGGCGGCGACCTGCGCATCAGCGACACCGGCATCACCGACGTGGTCAGACAGGTGCTGCTGCCAGTCTGGAACGCGTACAGCTTCTTCACGCTGTATGCGAACGCCGACGGCTACCGGGCGCAGTTACGTACCGACTCCGACCAGTTGCTGGACCGCTACCTGCTTGCCAAGACCCGCTCAATGGTCGAGGCGGTCACGGTGCATATGGACGCCTACGATCTTCCCGGCGCAACCGCCGAGATCCGGGGGTTCATCGACGCCCTCAACAACTGGTACATCCGTCGCAGCCGCGACAGGTTCTGGGCAAAATCGTCCGACATCAATGACGACGACAAGCGCGACGCATACGACACCCTCTACACGGTGCTGGTCACCTTCTCCAGGGTGGCGGCGCCGTTCCTGCCGATGGTCATGGAAGAGGTCCACACCGGCCTCACCGGCATGGCCAGCGTGCACCTCACCGACTGGCCCGATCCCACCCACCTGCCGGCCGACCCAGACCTGGTGACGCGCATGGACCGCATCAGGGACGTTGCGTCGACCGCTCTGCGCCTGAGAGAGGACAGCGGCCTCCGGGTGAGGCTTCCGCTCACCTCGCTCACCGTCGCCGGAGCTGACAGCGAGACGCTCGACGGCCTTACCGACCTGCTGGTCGACGAGGTGAACGTGAAGGCCGTAAGCCTGACAGACGATCTTGAGAGCCACGCCACGTTCACCCTCCGCCCAGACGGAAAGCGTCTGGGCCCACGTCTGGGTGGCGACGTCCAGGCCGTGTTCGGAGCGGCCCGTGCCGGCGACTTCTCGCTGAACGACGACGGCACGGTGGACGTCGCCGGCCACACCCTTGAGCCAGACGAGTTCGACCTCGCCCTCGAGTCGCCGGAAGGCGTGACCGCCGCTGCCCTGGCGTCAGGCGATGCGGTGGTCGTCCTTGACACCGAGGTAACACCCGAGTTGGAAACCGAAGGGCTGGCCCGCGACGTGGTCCGTCAGGTTCAACAGGCTCGACGTGACGCTGACCTGGTCATCACCGACCGAATCACCCTCTGTCTCGATGGTGACGAAGCCGTGATGGACGCGGTCCGTGCACACAAGGCGTACGTGGCGGGACAGGTTCTTGCCGTCGACCTGAGGGTCGGCGAGGCTCACGAGGATGCCACCGCCACACTGGTCGAGGGCCTTCAACTGCAGATCTGGCTGACCTCAACCTGACCGGGAACATCGCGCGCTGAGCGCGAGCAGCGGCCCTTTCGCCCAGCTCGCAACCACCGACAGTGCGCTGCCGGAGAAAACCTCCGGGGCTCGGAGGGATTCACTTGACAACGGTGTAATTACATGCGTGCAATTCGTTGTCCGGACGATGCTTCGTTCCCTCCCCTTCAGCGGCGATGGACCCAGCGACCCCGGGACCACGAACACCAGAGCGCACGGCCGGGACACCCGGCGGGGACAGAGAGGGAACACAGATGGCGTTGACCGAGGACCGCCTCGACAGCATCGGCACAGACAGCCAGGCCGGTGGTTCCAACATGCGGGTACGAAAGCGCAACGGAGACCTTGAACCTGTTGACGTAAACAAGATCGTCCGGGCAATCGAACGCTGCTCCGAAGGTCTCGCCGGAGTCGACCCGATGCGCATCGCCACGCGCACCATCTCAGGCCTCTGCGACGGCGCAACAACCGAGGAACTGGACGAGCTCTCCATCCGGACCGCTGCTGCCTTCATCGTTGAGGAACCCAACTACTCGCGCCTCGCCGCCCGCCTCCTGGCGACCGTCATAGATAAGGAGGTCCGCAACCAGGACCTCCACTCCTTCTCACAGTCGATTGCCGCCGGCCTCGATCAGGGCCTGATCAGCGACGAGGTGGCGGCCTTCGTGGCAGACAACGCACGCAAGCTGAACGACACCATCTTGGACGACCGCGACAACCTGTTCGAGTTCTTCGGCCTCCGAACCGTCTACGACCGCTACCTCCTGCGCCACCCCGAAAGCCGCCAGGTCGTGGAGACCCCCCAGTACTTTTTCCTTCGGGTGGCCTGTGGCCTGTCCACATGCCCCGACGAGGCCATCCGCTTCTACCGGCTGATGTCCTCGCTGGAGTACCTGCCGTCAAGCCCCACTCTGTTCAACTCGGGGACCACCCACCCCCAGATGTCCAGCTGTTACCTGCTCGACTCCCCCGAAGACAGCCTCGACGGGATCTACCGGCGCTACACCGACATCGCGCAACTCTCCAAGTTCGCCGGCGGAATCGGCGTCGCATGGCACAGGGTCAGGGGCAAGGGCTCGCTCATCCGAGGAACCAACGGCCTCTCAAACGGGATCATCCCCTGGTTGAAGACCCTCGACAGCTCCGTCGCCGCCGTCAACCAGGGCGGTAGGCGCAAGGGAGCTGCGTGTGTCTACCTCGAGTCCTGGCACTCCGACATCGAGGACTTCCTTGACCTCAAGGAGAGCACCGGCGACCACCAGAGGCGCACCCACAACCTGAACCTTGCCAACTGGATTCCCGACCTGTTCATGGAACGCCTCGAAAAGGACTGGGTGTGGTCGCTCTTTGACCCCAAGGTCGTACCGCACCTGACCGATCTCTACGGTGATGAGTTCAAGTCGGCCTACCTGAAAGCTGAAGAAGAGGGCCTCTTCGTCCGCCAGGTTCCCGCTCGGGAGCTCTACAGCAAGATGATGCGAACCCTGGCCCAGACCGGTAACGGCTGGATGACCTTCAAGGACGCATCAAACTCGAAGTGCAACCAGACCGGCACCCCCGACCGGGTGGTCCACCTGTCCAACCTCTGCACCGAGATCCTGGAGGTCACCGACCAGGACGAAACCGCTGTCTGCAACCTGGGTTCCGTGAACCTGGGGTCACTGGTTCAGGACGGCTCCTTCGACTTCGACCGGCTCGGCGAGGTCGTGCGTACCGCTGTCCCCTTCCTGGACCGCGTCATTGACATCAACTTCTACCCGACCACCGAGGCCGCCACCTCAAACTCGGCCTGGCGACCGGTCGGCATGGGCCTGATGGGCCTCCAGGACGTCTTCTTCAAGTTGGGTCTGCCGTTCGACCATCCCGATGCCCGCACGCTTTCAGCACGGATCTCCGAGGAGATCTACTTCAACGCCCTGTGGGCATCCACAGAACTGGCTGAGGCGGCCGGCCCGCACCCCAACTTCGACATCACCCGTGCTGCCGGCGGCGACCTGCAGTTCGACCTGTGGGGCGTGGAACCAACCGACACCGAACGTTGGGTGACGCTGCGCGAACGCATCGCCAAACACGGTCTACGCAACTCGCTCATGATCGCCATTGCACCCACGGCAACCATCGCCTCCATCGCCGGTTGCTACGAGTGCATCGAACCCCAGGTCTCCAACATGTTCAAGCGGGAGACCCTCTCCGGCGAGTTCCTCCAGATCAACCGCTACCTGGTGCGCGACCTTCAGGAGCGTGGCCTCTGGACCGAACAGACCACCAGCGCCGTCAAGAAGGCCGAGGGGTCCATCCAGGACGTGACCGAGATCCCCGACGACCTCAAGGAGGTCTACCGAACGGCCTGGGAGATCCCGATGCGGTCGCTCATCGACATGGCAGCCGACCGGGGCGCCTACATCGACCAGAGTCAGTCGCTGAACCTCTTCATGGAGTCACCCACAATCGGCAAGTTGAGCTCCATGTACCTGCACGCCTGGAAGTCGGGCCTCAAGACCACCTACTACCTGAGGTCCAGGCCGGCTACCAGAATCAACAAGACGACCACCGGCAACGAGCCGGCTCCCGGCGAGCCTGCCGCCATAGACAACGGATCGGCAGCGTTCAGCGATGCCGAGGCTGTGGCATGTTCCCTGGAGAACCCCGAGACCTGCGAGGCGTGCGACTGATGGCCCTGGCCGAAACCAACATCGAACCGTTCGGCGAACAAGCACCAGAAGAGACCCTTGGACAGGTTCCGTCTGCAGCACGCGGCAACCTCCTGGATCCGGGCTTCGACCTCACGCTGCGCCCGATGCGCTACCCGGTCTTCTACGAGATGTACCGCGACGCCATCAAGAACACCTGGACAGTCGACGAAATCGACTTCTCAGACGACCTGGTGGACCTGGACCGAAAGCTGCTTCCACCCGAGAAGCACCTGGTGAGCAGGCTCGTGGCATTCTTCGCCACGGGCGACTCCATCGTCTCCAACAACCTGGTACTCAACCTCTACCAGCACATCAACGCCCCCGAAGCACGCATGTACCTTTCGCGGCAACTCTACGAAGAAGCCCTCCACGTCCAGTTCTACCTGACGCTGCTCGACAACTACATCCCCGACCAGGACGAACGCGAGGCAGCCTTTGCCGCCATTCACAACATCCCATCGGTCCGAAAGAAGGGCGAGTTCTGCTTCAAGTGGATGGACTCCGTCCACGACCTCGACCAACTCGACACCGACGAACAGCGCAAGACGTTCCTGTTGAACCTGATCTGCTTCGCCGCCTGCATAGAGGGGCTCTTCTTCTTCGCCGCCTTCGCCTACGTCTACTTCCTGCGTTCCAAGGGGTACCTGAACGGTCTGGCGTCGGGCACCAACTGGGTGTTCCGTGATGAGAGCTGCCACATGAACTTCGCCTTCGAGGTGGTCAACACGGTGCGTGCCGAACAGCCGCACCTGTTCGACGACGACCTCCGCTCACGCATCCAGACAATGATGGACGAGGCAATCGACTGCGAATACCAGTTCGCCGAGGACCTCCTGGGCCAGGGGGTTCCGGGTATGTCCACGGCCGACACGCGCACCTACCTGGAGTTCGTGGCCGACCAGCGCCTTGCCCAGCTGGGCCTCCCCAAGACCTACGGCGCAAAGAACCCGTTCGGCTTCATGGAACTCCAGGACGTACAGGAACTCACCAACTTCTTTGAGCGCACCGTCGCCGCCTACCAGGTCGGCGTCGAGGGCGACGTGGCCTTCGACGAGGACTTCTAGGAGCCTCGCTCGTCTGAGCCGCCGCCGTCCCGGTCACCCCGACCACGGCGGCGCACTGCCAGAACCCCGCCGAGAACTGCGATGCCGGCGGCTAACGCCACTCCCGTGCCTCTCCGGCTGGATTCGCCAACCGTGTCCTGCTGCACCGACGCTGCCAAGGTCTCAACCGGGCGGGGAACCGTTACCGCCGGCACGGTCGTCGTCACAAGGGTGGTCGGGAGAGTTGAGGCCGCGGTCGTCGTCGCAACCGCTGGAGGGTCACCTGCAGCTGAAGCGACAGGCACGGAGGTGGGAGAAGCCGGAATCTCCTGCACCGCTGTGGCAACCCCGCGGAACGGTCCCGTCACCTCATAGGTGACACCAACCATCAGACCCTCGGGAGCATCACCCCAGTCGATGTCTGCAATGACATCACGGGTAAGACGGCTGCCGGGGCCGCGCAGGGAGCTGAAGTAGAGCCTCTCCCCAGCCGGATCAAAGCAGGGCCCGGTCACCTCAGACAGCCGATGGGTGGGGTCGGCGAACCTTGCAAACGGTGCCACATCACCCTCAGCCCCTATGAGAACCAACTCCATGTTCCCCCGGTCCTCGGCGACGAAGAGATCCGCTGAGGCCGGGGCCACGGTGAGGCCGGCGATCCCAACGAGGGGTTGCCGGTTGCCGATGCCATCCCAGACGACCAAGTAGCGCTGGTTCACCAGATCCAGGGCGTGAACCCGATTGTCGAGGCTGGTCGTGAACCAGACCCAGCCATCCCGGTACCAGATCCCACCCCCGATCGGAGTGACGAACGCTCCCGGAACCTGCCGGCGCGCAGGGGTCCCACTGCCCGTGGGATCGGTCACCGCTTCCCACCTGACGGTGCTGCCAGCCTCCAGGACCATCGCCTCCAGATGGCCCGCTGACAGGTCCCCGCCTACCTCGGGCGTGAACCGGTATAGGAGGCCGTCGCGTTCCGCCTCGGTCATGTAGACAACACCATTGGTCGAATCCACGGCCGCGGAGCCGTGCGAGCGATGACCCATCGCCTCATGTGCGACACCCGGCCTGGCCCCGGTCGGGTCGCACTCCCAGATGAGGCCATCGCCGTCGAAGTCCTGCTCACATGAGAGCCAGGTCCCCCACGGCGTGGGACCGCCATCCCGGTTCGAATGGCTGCCCTCGAGTATCCGGTAGGCGTCCTGAACGGCACCGGACTGGTCGAAGTGGATGGCTGAGGCTCCGCCCATTGGCCGCCACGGGGTCAGATAGTCGTAGACGACGCTGTTGCAGGCGTAGTACCAGCCACCGCCGTCGTCGTCGGGGAATGTGGCTGCACCGCCCGGGAAGAGAGGCCACTCGTAGCCCGTACCACCGACCGGGTCACCGCTGACCGCCACCACACGTGACAAAAACCCCTCGGGCAGGATCAGGCCATTGTCGTCCGGTGATCTCCCGTCAATCGCACCGTACGGGCCGGGACCGGGGTCCGTTGCCGCCGCGGCACCGCCACGTGCCGACACACCCGCCGCCAACGCAACTCCGACGCCGCCTCGAAGAAATGTCCGTCGGTCCAACCGACCGCCAGGACCCATTTGACCCTCAGGGAGTAGCCGGTGGAAGGCCACCGAATGCGTCAAGGAGAGTGTCGGCCGCAACCGAAGGCGTGATCACGCCGTCAAGGACACCCGCCTCGAGCTCCGGCAATATCTCCAACACCGCCGGATCGTCCCTGACCGCGTTCAATAGACGGTCCTCGAGGGTGGACCACATCCAGGCCAGGCGCTGGGTCCGCCTGTTGTCATCCCACTCTCCGGATTCCGTGAGGGCCTCCCGGTGGGCGGCTACCTGATCCCAGATACCAGCCAGGCCCTCTCCGGTAATGGAACTGCATGTCACAACGGGTGGTGTCCACGAGGAGGTTCCCGGACTGGTCAGGCGCATCGCAGCCGAGTAGTCACGTGCTGCAGCCCGTGCGTCAGCCATGCCGTCGCCGTCGTCTTTGTTGACGGCGATCATGTCGGCCAGCTCCAGCACCCCCTTCTTGATTCCCTGCAGTTCATCGCCCGCACCGGGGAGCATCAAGAGCAGGAAGAAGTCGACCATCGAGGCAACGGCGGTCTCCGACTGGCCGACCCCCACGGTTTCGACAAGCACCACGTCAAAGCCGGCGGCCTCCAGCAGCAGGATCGTCTCGTTGGTTGAGCGCGTCACCCCTCCAAGGGTGCCCGAGCTCGGGGACGGCCTCACGAACGCATTCGGATCGTTGGCAAGGCGCTGCATGCGGGTCTTGTCACCCAGGATGCTCCCGCCTGTGACGCTGCTGGTGGGGTCGACCGCCAGCACGGCCACCCGGTGACCTGCCGTGGTCAGATGAATTCCAAGAGCCTCGATGAAGGTGCTCTTCCCGACACCGGGGACTCCGGTAATGCCAAGCCGGTGCGCGTCTCCGGTAGCCGGTCCCAGCCCTGCGAGGAGCACACGCGCATCCTCTCTGTGGTCGGGCCTGCTTGATTCGAGCAGCGTTATTGCCCGACCAATTGTGGCGCGGTCACCCGAAAGCACCCCGTCCCGGAGCGCTGCAAGGGGGCCTTCCAGCCTGTCGCTCATCCCAGCTTTCCGAGCAGCTCGACGGCTGCGTCGGCGATGACAGTTCCCGGCGGGAAGATTGCCGCGGCACCCGCAGCCATCAGATCTTCACGGTCATGGTCGGGAATCACCCCACCCACAACGATGACGATGTCGTCTCGTCCCAGTGCCGATAGTTCGCTCCTCAACTCGGGTACGAGGGTCAGGTGGCCAGCAGCCAGGGAGCTGACGCCGACCACGTGCACATCGTTTTCCACTGCCTGCCGCGCTGCCTCGGCCGGTGTCGAGAAAAGGGGGCCTATGTCCACATCAAAACCCAGATCGGCGAACGCCGTGGCAATCACCTTCTGCCCGCGGTCATGGCCATCCTGGCCCACCTTCGCCACGAGGATTCGCGGTCTGCGACCCTGTTCGACCTCGAACGCGTCAACCAGCGAGCGCGCCCGGGACACCTGTTCGCTGTCGCCCACCTCGCTGTTGAAGACCCCAGAGATGATCTTGACCTCCGCCACATGTCGCCCGAAGACCTTCTCCAGGGCGTAGCTGATCTCGCCGACGGTAGCCCGAGCCCGGGCTGCGTCGATTGCTGCAGCCAAGAGATTCCCCGCGCCGGAGTCAGCACAGGCGGTCAGCGCGTCAAGGGCAGACACGCATGCGCCCTCGTCGCGCTCGTCCCGCAACCTCTCGAGCCTGGCTATCTGGTCGGCCCGCACCTGGGCGTTGTCCACCCTGAGCACCTCCAGCGGTGGCTCTCCCTCGGGTCGATATCGGTTGACACCAACCATTACCCGACGTCCCGAGTCGATGCGGGCCTGGGTGCGTGCCGCGGCCTCCTCGATACGCAGCTTGGGTATCCCAGCCTCGATCGCCCGACCCATACCGCCGCTCTCGGCCACCTCGGAGATGTGCTGCATGGCTCTGGCTGCAAGGTCAGCGGTGAGCCTCTCGACGTGAAAGCTGCCGCCCCAGGGGTCCACCACCCGGCATGTACCGGTCTCGTGCTGGAGGAAGAGTTGTGTGTTGCGTGCGATCCGGGCAGAGGCGTCGCTCGGAAGCGCCAGGGCCTCGTCGAGGGAATTGGTGTGGAGCGACTGGGTGCCTCCCTGGGTGGCGGCCATCGCCTCGATGCAGGTGCGCGCAACGTTGTTGTACGGGTCCTGCGCGGTGAGGCTCCAACCAGAGGTCTGACAATGGGTGCGGAGCGACAGGGAACGGGTGTCCTTCGGGGAGAACTCCGACATGAGCCTCGACCAGAGCAGCCGGGCGGCGCGCAGCTTGGCGACCTCCATGAAGAAGTTCATGCCGATGCCCCAGAAGAAGCTGAGCCGTGGCGCGAAGTCGTCCACATCCAGGCCGGCTGCGATCGCGGCGCGTACGTACTCGATACCGTCTGCCAGCGTGTAGGCGAGCTCCAGATCAGCGGTGGCTCCCGCTTCCTGCATGTGGTAGCCGGAGATGGAGATGCCGTTGAACCGGGGCATCTCGGCGCTGGTGTGGGCGAGGATGTCTGAGACGATCCTCATCGACGGTGCCGGTGGGTAGATGTAGGTGTTGCGGACCATGAACTCCTTGAGGATGTCGTTCTGGATGGTCCCGGTGAGGCGATCCTGTGAGACGCCCTGCTCCTCAGCCGCCACCACGTAGAGGGCAAGGATCGGAAGTACCGCTCCGTTCATGGTCATGGACACGCTCATCTGGTCCAGCGGAATCCCGTCGAACAAGGTGCGCATGTCGAGAATCGAGTCGATGGCGACGCCCGCCATGCCGACGTCTCCGCTGACCCGTGGGTGGTCGCTGTCATATCCCCTGTGGGTAGGAAGGTCGAAGGCCACAGAGAGACCCTTCTGCCCTGCCGCCAGGTTTCGGCGGTAAAAGGCGTTGCTCTCCTCGGCTGTAGAGAAGCCGGCGTATTGGCGGATGGTCCAGGGCCGGCTGGCGTACATGGTCGGGTACGGGCCCCTTACAAACGGTGGAACACCGGGCCAGGTGTCGACAAAGTCCAGGTCGGCTATGTCGGCGGCCGTTGAGAGGGGAGGCACAGAAATCTGTTCTGGCGTCTCCCAGACACAATCCGCCGCGCCGCGGCCCGTCTCCCTGACGAGTTGGTCCTCCCAGTTGGTTCCATGGCCGGGCTCCGGGGTACCGAGGGCCACCGTGGTGAAGTCCGGGATTGTCACGGTGTCACCGGTCCTTCAAAGAGACCGGCCGGTCGGCGTAACGGAAGGGGGCCGGTCGGCACGGGAACAGGATCGGCGCGGACCAGCGGTGTCTCGTCAGGATTCGGATACGCCGACACACCTGTGACCACCTCGTCGCCCGCTATCAGCCCTGCCTTCCTTGCCGCCCATGCCGACTCCGCCTCAGAGGCAATCCGTCCGCCTGCAACTGCCTTGGCCATTCCACCATCGGCCTCGATCGAGACGAACCGGTCCCATGCGGCCCCGGCCAGACGCTCGGTCAGATCCTCGACGTACAAGGAACCTCCGGCAGGGTCGACCATGCGGGCCAGGCTGCTCTCTTCCAACAGGAGCAACTGGGTATTGCGGGCCATCCGGCGACCGAAGGCATCGGGGCGCCCGACAGCGCTGTCGAAGGGGTGCAGGGTCACCGAGTCGGCTCCCGCGACCCCTGCGGCGAAGCCGGCGACCGTGACCCGGAGCATGTTCACCCAGGGGTCGACACGCGTGACCATTGCCGCCGAGGTGAGTGCCCTCTGGACCTGGGCCCGGCCCGATCCCCCGGCCCCACATGCAGCCGCAACCCTGTCCCAGCAGCGCCGAGCCGTTCGAAACATTGCGATGGTCATGAACTGATCCGCCGTCGCTGAATAGGTGAACGCCATTGACCCCAGCGCGTCGTCGACCGACACCCCGTCTTCCTCCATGGCACGCAGGTATGCGACGCCCGTGGAGAGGGAGCAGGCCAGCTCCCATGCCGGCCCCAGGCCGGAATCCGAGTACGGCGATGAATCTACTGAAATCGCCCGGACACGGTCGGACTCGACAACTCTGGCCACCAGCTCGGTAAGGGATCCGTCCACCTCCGGAGCTGTCCCATGACGGGCGGCCACTCCGAGTGGGTCGACACCAAGGTCGCCGGACCTGTCGGCTACGGGGACACCCCGCTCCTCCCAGAGATCGACCAGCCAGCCCGCCGACTCGACACATCGTGGACCCGGAGTCAGGGCGACCGATGCCATCTCAAGGTGAACCCCATCAAGGGTCGAGCCCAGGTCCGCTGCGTCGTCGAGACCGATCGCAACCGGATCCAAAAGCACCGATGTCGACCCGTTCTCCAACTCATCGTGCACTGAGGCGTTTGCCTCTACCGGCCCGGCATCCAGTACCAGTGCCCTCACATCCCAGCCACCAACGAGGCCCACCGCAGCAGAGCCACCCCTGGTAAACGGGCTTACTCCGGGTACCCCCGGTGCTGCTTCAACTGCTTCGGGGTCATCGGACCGGTAGAGGGCCCTGATGGGAATGCCGTCAACCGTTGTGCTGGTGAGGGACTCCACCGGACTACCGCCCAGCGACTCCTCGGCCAACGCAAGCCACAAGGCCCGATCAGTGGTCTCCACATCGCCCACCTGTGATGGAAGGCCTTCGTATGACATGCCGAGATGGTAGGTGAGGCCCGCCCCGACGGTGGAAGCCGTGTGACCCATGACCAAGAAACATGCCATCACCGGCAGCATGCGGATAGTCCGGGTGTGTGAGACTTCACTCCCGTGACCGGAACTTCCTACGACACAACGACAGGGCATCCCCGCCGCTGGCTCATCCTCGGCATCCTGAACCTGTCGCTGGTCATGATCGTTGCGGGCGTCAGCTCGCTGAACCTGTCCCTACCCTCCATCCAGCGGTCCCTGGGGGCCACGGGCGTCCAGTTGGTGTGGATCAACGCCGCCTACGCACTGGTCTTTGCCGCCCTGCTTCTGCCAGCCGGCGCCCTTGGCGACCGCTTCGGGCGACGCGGTGCACTACAACTCGGTCTGGCCGTATTCCTGGCCGGTGCCATCCTGGCAACCCGGAGCACCAGCGCTGAACAGATAATCCTCTGGCGCTGCGTCATGGGCGTTGGTGCAGCGTTCACGATGCCCGCAACCCTCTCCATCCTGACCGCCGTGTTCCCACCCGAGGAGCGCTCCCGGGCGATAGCAATCTGGGCCGGCTTCGCCGGAGCCGGTGGTGCCATCGGCCTCCTGTCGGCTGGCCTGTTGCTGGAGTACTTCTGGTGGGGCTCGGTCTTCTTCGTGAACATTCCGATCGCCCTGGTGGCGTTGATCCTCGTCACGCTCGTGGTACCGACATCCCGGGACTCCCAGCGTCGTCCCCTGGATCCTGTCGGCGGCATTCTCACCGCAGGCGGCCTCACAGGCCTCGTCTACGGGCTCATTCAGGGGCCCGAGTTCGGCTGGTCGGATCCGATCGTCATCGGCGGGCTGGTAGCGGCCGTCGTGCTGTTGACAGCGTGGGTTCTCAACGCCCGCCGTCAGGCGAACCCGATGCTGGACCCGACCCTCTTCACCATTCCTCGCTTCGGCCTGGCCAGCCTCACCATTACCGCCGCCTTCGCAGTCATGTTCGGGATGTTCTTCGGTCTGGCGCAGTACCTGCAGTTCGTCATGGGCTACTCCCCTCTCAACACCTCCCTTCGGGTGATCCCGTTCGCCCTTGGCATGATTGCCGTCGCACCACGCGGACCGCGCCTGGTTGAACGCTTCGGTGCAGGAAGGATCATGGGTACCGGCCTCCTGTTGGCATCTGCCGGCTGCATCGTCATGTCGTTGCTGTCGGCCGGTTCGCCGTACCTGCACGTGCTGGCTGGGATCATCCTGCTCTCCTCGGGAATGGCTATGACCTTCCCAACTGCCACCACCGCCATCGTGGGTTCACTCCCACTAGACAAGGCAGGGGTGGCGTCGGCGGTCAACGACACGACGCGTGAGGTCGGGGCAGCCGTCGGCATCGCTCTGCTGGGGACCCTCCTCTCCGCCGGCTACCGGCGAGACCTGGGCGACACCCTCGACTCCCTGCCCCTACCTGCTGAAGCACTGGAGGCTGCCCGCGATTCCATAGGTGCAGCCCTCCACGTGGCCCAGAGTGCACCCGGCAACGCAGGCGAGACCATCGCCACTGCGGCCCGCTCGGCCTTCGCCAGCGGATATTCGCTCTCGATGATCGCAGGTGCGGCGATCATGGCGACGGTCGGCATCATCCTCATCGCCAGGTTCCCGGACTCCGACTGACCCCCTCGGACCTGCGATGATGCGCCCATGCGCATCACCACCCTCCTCAACTACGCCACCGATCCACTCGCTGCGGCCGCACAGGCTCGAGAACTGGAGGCGGCCGGCGTTGACTGCATCTGGATTCCGGAGGCCTATGGCTTTGATGGGGTGAGCCTCCTTGGCTTCCTTGCCGCCAGCACCGACACCGTGCAGTTGGCCAGCGGCATCTTGAACACCTACAGCCGAACCCCGGCGTGCATTGCCCAGACCGCTGCCGGCCTCGACTCCCTGTCGGGTGGCCGCTTCACCCTCGGCCTGGGCGCCTCAGGGCCACAGGTGATCGAGGGATTCCATGGAATGCCCTACTCAATGCCGGTCACCAGAATGAAGGAGATCATCTCGATCTGTCGCATGGCATGGCGCCGCGAACCGCTGGTCCACGAGGGCAGGGTCTTCACGCTGCCCCTGCCACCCGACCAGGGAACCGGCTTGGGCAAGGCCCTCAAGATCATCAACCACCCGGTGCGGGCGGACATACCGATCTACATAGCTGCGCTGGGTCAAAAGAGCGTGGAGGAGACGGCGGCAACCACCAACGGTTGGCTGCCGTTCCTCGTGTACCCGGAGCGAATGGACCAGGTCTGGGGCGATGCCGTCAGGGCGGGCATGGCCCGGCGGGAACCGGATCTCGGGGAGTTCGACATCGTTGCCGGTGGCCTCGTAGCCATCGGTGACGATGCCGCCCAGTTCCGCGACTACGCCAGACCCATGGCTGCCCTCTACATCGGAGGCATGGGTGCCCGTGGAAAGAACTTCTACAACGATGTCTGCCGCGACTACGGGTTCGCTGACGAGGCGATCGCCGTACAGGACGCCTACCTGGACGGAAGGCGGGAGGATGCCGCCGCTGCCCTGCCAGCTGACCTGATCGAGAACACGACGCTTTGCGGCGACGAGGCCTACATCGTGGACCGCCTCGCCGCCTACAAGGAGGCCGGTGTGACATCTCTGAACGTCAACCCCATCGGCGGCGACCCGGCCCAGGTGCTCGGAAAGCTGCGCGAGCTGGCAGAACACGCCTGAGCGTTCCCGGCGATCAACCCACCTTGTCGAGAGGATCGATCTTCACCCCGGTCAGAAGCAGTTCGGTCAGGCGGCGTGGCGACTCCCCCAGCCAAAAGTTGAGTGTCAGGCGCCGCGGGTGACGGACATGCCTGCGGCCTGCCGCTGTAGCGGAAACGACACGCCCTGCCAGGCGCTCGGGTGTGGTCTTGGGTATCAGCTGAAGTTTCTGGAACCGGTTGTTGGTTCGCTGCACACTGGGCGACGCCGACTCGACCGCATCCCACATGCGGGTGTCGACGGGGCCGGGGGCCACGAGGGTCGTCGAGATCGGCGTTCCCTTCAACTCGATCCGGAGGCTTGCAGCAAAGTTGTTGAGGCCGGCCTTGGTGGCGCAGTAGGGGCCCATGCCAGGGAAGCCGGCGGTACCGGCCAGCGAGGACATGAACACGATGGCACCACGGCTGCGATCGAGCATTCCCGGAAGCACCCGACGGGTCAGCACCATCGGAGCCTCCAGGTTCACACGTGCGGCTGCCCGCACCGAGTCCGGGTCGACCGTGGCTACGGGATCGACCGTCTCGATTCCTGCGTTGTTGACCAGAACGTCGATCGGACCATGGGCGGCCTCGACCGCGGCAACCAGACCGTCGACCACGTCGGGATCGGACAGGTCGGCCACATGTGCCGTGCCACCGATTCGCTCTGCTACATCAGCCAGGTCTCCCACCGACCTTGCCGCCACGATCACCGAGGCCCCCGCTTCGGCGTATGCGGATGCCAGTGCGGCACCTATCCCCCGTGATCCGCCGGTTACCAGTACCCGTGCCCCCTTTAGATCCATGCCGGAAGAACGTAACAGCCGGACAGGAGCAGCGATGATGCCGGCAGGTACGGTCCCCGTCCATGTCCGACGCCATCAGCCCGTTCACCATCGAGGTCGACGAAGCTCAGTTGGTAGACCTTCGTAGCCGCCTGCACGACACCCGCTGGCCCGACCAGATCCCCGACACCGGCTGGGACTACGGGTGTGATCTTGCCTGGCTGAAGGAGCTTGCGGTCTGGTGGGCAGACGACTTCGACTGGCGCAGCAAGGAAGCCCGCCTCAACTCCCTGGAGCACTTCACCACGGAGATCGACGGCCAAAACATCCACTTCATTCACCAGCGCTCCCCGCACACCGAGGCCCTGCCGCTGCTGTTGAGCCACGGCTGGCCGGGTTCAATAGTCGAGTTCCAGGACGTCATCGGGCCACTCACCGACCCGACCAACCACGGGGGCAGGGAAGAGGACGCCTTCCACGTGATCGCACCGTCACTACCCGGATACGCCTGGTCGGGGCCGACCCACGAGCGGGGTTGGGGCGTTGAGCGCACGGCCCGGGCCTTCGCCGTCCTCGCTGAGCGCCTCGGCTACGGGTCCTACGGAGTCCAGGGTGGCGACTGGGGTTCGCTCATCTCACGCCAGATCGCCCAGGTAGACCCTGACCACGTCGTTGGCTGCCACGTGAACATGATGACCGCCGGCCCACCCGGCAACGACGATGACTTTGCTGACATCACGCCACTTGAACAACAGCACCTGGACCGTGCCACCTGGTACATGGCCGAGGACAACGGCTACTTCCGCATCCAGGAGACGAGACCACAGACCCTCGCCACGGGGCTCAACGACTCACCAGCCGGCCTTCTGTCATGGATTGGTGAGAAGTTCCACGGGTGGACACACCACGACGGCAACCCGTTCAGTGCCGTCGACCGCGACACGCTGCTCACCAACGTGTCCGTGTACTGGTTCACCGGGACCATCAACTCGTCAACCCGCATCTACTTCGAGACCATGAGGGCACCGTCTCCCACCCTGGGAGCCACCGGCGACGTTCCCCTCGGGGTCTCGACGTTTCCAAACGAGTTGTTCGCCGCCCGACGCCGCTGGGTCGAGGCCGCACACAACCTGACCTTCTGGGCCGACCACGACGCAGGTGGTCACTTCGCCGCCCTCGAGAACCCGGAAATCCTGGTTGCTGACATCAGGGAGTTCTTCAGAGGGCTCCGGTGATGGGCGGCCACGACGAGATCCAGATCGCCACGACATGTCGCGGCAGCGGGCCCAGCCTGGTGTTCACCCACGGCTGGGCAAACGACCGTTCGGTCTGGAACCCGATTGCAGATTCCCTTGCCGATGACCACGCCGTCACCACCTGGGATCTACGGGGTCACGGTGAGAGCGACACTCCGCCACCAGGCAACTACTCACGCCAGCATGCCCTGGGCGACCTCGCCACCGTGCTGGACGACACCGAACGGCCGACCGTGCTGGTCGGCCACAGCCTGGGTGGCTACCTGTCACTTGCCTACGCGCTCGAACACCCCGACGATGTCTCCGGTCTGGTGCTGGTCGCCTCCGGTCCAGGGTTTCGCAAGATCGAGGCCCGCAACGAATGGAACGAGGCCGTGCTGGCCAGCATGAAGAAGCTGGACCTTCCACCTGGCGTTGAGGAACTCTCGATGCACGTGGACTCGATGGTCATCGACCGGTTGACTGAGATCAAGGCCCCGGTGCTCATCGTGTTGGGTGAACGGGACAAGCGGTTCGCCGCCGCGGCGGGTCTGTTCCAGAGAGACCTAGATGTGCGCGACACCGTCATGATCCCCGAACAGGGACACATGGTCCACGTCAAGGCGGCACACGCCTGTGCCGGCGCCATCCGCTCGTTCGTGGCAAACCTGGAATGACCATCGACCCGCTCGCCGGAATGGTCGACCTTCCGGGGGGAACCTTCCTGATGGGGAGCGACGACCCCCTCGGCTACCCGACCGACGGCGAGGGCCCGGTTAGAGAGGTGCTGCTCTCCCCCTTCCACATCTCGGCGACGACGGTCACCAACGACGAGTTCGCTGCCTTCGTGGACGCCACCGGGCAAAGCACGACCGCCGAGTCAGAGGGCTGGTCGTTCGTGTTCGCCGGACACCTGCCCGACGACTTTCCCGAGACCCGTGGGGTTGTCAGCGCTCCCTGGTGGCGCCAGGTCTTCGGCGCGAGTTGGTGTCACCCGACCGGACCTGAATCGGACCTGACCGGCCGAGGCGACCACCCCGTCGTCCACGTCTCGTGGTTCGACGCCGTGGCCTTCGCCGGCTGGGCCGGCGGTCGGCTCCCAACCGAGGCCGAGTGGGAGTTCGCCGCCCGCGGAGGGCTCGAGCAGGCAAGGCTTCCATGGGGTGACGAGCTCTGCCCTGACGATGAACACCGCTGCAACATCTGGACCGGAACCTTCCCGGTCGAGGACACAGCCGAAGACGGTTATTCAGGAACCTGCCCGGTGGACGAATTTGAGCCCAACGGCTTCGGCCTCTTCAACTGCTCGGGAAATGTGTGGGAATGGTGTGCAGACCACTTCTCCTCACGCCACCCCGCGGAACGGCCCCTTGTGGACCCGACCGGCCCGTCGATGGGCGTCGACAGGATCGCAAGGGGTGGCTCGTTCCTGTGTCACGACAGCTACTGCAACCGGTACCGGGTAGGGGCGAGGCTAGGCAACACTCCCGACAGCTCGACAGCTCACCAGGGCTTCCGCCTGGCTGCCTGACCACCACCAACCCCGCCACCCGTACGCTTACCTCCATGGGCCTGCGCAGCGAGGTAAACGTCGGTGTCACCACTGCCGCCCCCGACGAGTTCAAGCCTGCCCGGGTCGGCGCCATGGAAGTCTGGCCGCCGGTGGTGCTGGCGCCCATGGCAGGGGTCACCAACGCCCCGTTCCGGACGCTGTGCAGGGAACTCGGTGCAGGCCTCTTCGTGAGCGAGATGATCACCGCACGTGGGCTCGTGGACGGCAACGCCAAGACCGTCCGCCACAGCCGTTTCGAACCCGACGAGTCACCGCGCAGCATTCAGCTCTACGGCACCGAGCCCGAGAGCATGCATCGTGCCGTCCGCCTCCTCGTGAACGAAGACAGGGTCGACCACATCGACCTCAACTTCGGCTGCCCGATGCCGAAGGTCACCCGCAAGGGAGGCGGTGCCGCCCTGCCGCTCAAGCCCCGTCTGTTCGGGTCAATCGTGGGGGCTGCCGTGGGAGCTGCCGGCGATGTTCCGGTCACCGTCAAGTTCAGGAAGGGCACCGACGACGGGCATCTCACCTACCTGCAGGCCGGTCAAATAGCTGAGGATGTGGGGGTGTCGGCTCTGGCTCTCCACGCCCGCACAGCCGAACAGCTCTACTCGGGCGAGGCCGACTGGTCGGCGGTGGCATCGTTGAAGGAGGCGGTGACCTCAATTCCGGTGTTTGGCAACGGTGACATCTGGGAGCCGTGGGATGCCCTGCGGATGATGCGCTCGACCGGCTGTGACGGCGTGGTGGTGGGGCGGGGCTGCCTGGGGCGCCCATGGCTGTTCGGCGATCTGGCTGCCGTGTTCGGAGACTCCCCCGCCTCGGGCGGTTCGGACACCAACGACCCTCCAGACCTTGCGGGTGTGGCTGCGACCATGTCCCGACACGCACGGCTCCTCGTTGAATGGGCGGGACCACGCGGAATCCGGGACTTCCGCAAGCACACGACCTGGTACCTAAAGGGCTACCCGACGGGCCCGGCGGCCCGACGGGACCTCAAGGCCATCGACTCACCCGACGATCTGGACCAGCTGCTCAGCGAGATGCTGGATGAACTGGGAGGCGGGTTGCCGATCGATCCGGCATCGCTGCGGACGCCACGCAGCCACCGCAGCGGACCTCAGCGGGTCGTCCTGCCCGACGGCTGGCTGGACGATCCCGATGACATGACACCTCTTCCGGCCGAGGCCGAGGCCCTGGTCTCCGGAGGGTGACCTGATGACCCGGCAACTGGTGCTGGCATCCGGCTCGCCGCAGAGGCTGACCCTTTTGCGTGGTGTGGGATTCGACCCGGAGGTGAGGGCCCCCCCGGTGGATGAAACCCCGCTGCCCGACGAGGACCCTGCGGCGATGGTCGAGCGGCTTGCCCTCGCAAAACTGCACTCGGTTGTCGTGGCCGGTGAGACCGGAATCGCCGCCGATACGGCGGTTGTCGTGGACGGGAGGGTCCTGGGTAAGCCGGGGACTCCTGACCGGGCCAGGTCGATGCTGATGATGCTCTCGGGCCGGACCCACACGGTCGTGGGTGGAATCGCCGTCCGGTCGGGTTCCAACGATGCATCCGGTGTGATCACGACCCGCGTTACGTTCCGGGATCTCACCGATGAGGAGGTCAACGAGTACGTCTCCACGGGCGAGCCCCTGGACAAGGCCGGTGGTTACGCCATCCAGGGTGGCGGAGCGAGGTTTGTGACCGAGGTGGACGGCTGCCGTGACAACGTGGTTGGACTCTCAATCGGAGCGGTCATGGAGCTGCTCAGCGTGTTGGGCGGTCAGCCACCGCCCCGATCCGGTGGCTCCAGCCGCTGATCAACGGTCAGGTACCGGCCCGATCCCAACAGGACCACCACCAGCCCGGTGATGGCCGCCGAGCCAAGAATCAGGAACAGCAGGGCCGCCTGCACCATGGCGGCATCCAGTGGGTCGACCCCTGCCAGGACCAGCCCGGTCAGGGCTCCCGGGATGAACACGAGGCCGACAGACCTGGTGATCTCAATCTGTGGGAGAAGCGCCAGACGCAGGGCATCGGCGGCCACGTCCCTTACGGCCCTCCTGTCGTTGAACCCCAAAGCCAACATCGCTTCGATCTCTCCAGCCCGGTCCCGAATCCCATCAACCAACCTTGTAGCCGCAACGACCACGACCTTCAGCGAGTTGCCGACGACCATTCCGGCAACCGGGACGAGCACCCTGGCCTCCAGGGGCATCACACCAAGGCCGAACACGACACCGAGGCTCACACCGAGGCCCAGCATGTAGCCCAGCGCCGTCATCCAGAAGAGCCCCGGGAGTCGGCGCTCCCGTCGTCTGGCGCTGGTGGCGGCAAACGGCACGAGGCCCACGGCCCATAACCACGCCCAGACGATGTCGGTGCCCGGATCCAGAATCAAGCGAAGAGCCAGCCCTGCGATCAACAGCTGCAATATTGATCGGATGACCGCCATCAGCAGGTCGCGCTCCAGTCGGAGGCTCCGCATGAAGGAGATCCCCACGGCTGCTGCCACGAGCAGGAGGGATGCGGCCAGGCCCCACGGGCCGATGTCCACGTCGGTCATGGGGCGAACCGTAACCAGCGGATAAGCGACAGGCATCAGGAGCCCCGGCAACTCGCTTTGTGGCGAGAGGGAAACCACCTCTAGCCTGTTAGGCATGGTGAACATTGGAAGAGCTGCTCCGGTCGACCCGACCCCGGTCAGCCTGACCATCGACGGGGTTTCGGTTGACTACGGAGGACCCGCTGTCCTGTCCGATGTGTCGCTGAAGGTGACACCGGGTGAGATCCTCGCCCTACTCGGCCCCAGCGGTTGTGGGAAGACGACGCTGCTACGTGCCATCGCCGGCCTGGAACGACCGACAACTGGAAGCATCTCCCTTGGTGCCCGGATCGTGAGCGGTCCGGGTGAGTTCGTGCCACCGGAACGACGCCGGATCGGAATGGTGTTCCAGGACTGGGCACTGTTTCCCCACCTGGACGTGGCGAAGAACGTCGGATACGGCCTACCCCGCGGGGAACAGAGCGCCGACCGGATCAGGGAGACCCTGGACCTTGTCGGCCTTGAGGCCGTGGCCGACCGAATGCCGGGGACGCTCTCCGGAGGCCAGCAGCAACGAGTGGCCCTGGCGCGTGCCCTGGCACCGCGGCCATCGGTGCTTCTCATGGATGAGCCCTTTTCCAACCTGGACTCGACCCTGCGCTCCCAGGTCCGCACGGAGATCCACCACCTTCTCGTCGAACTTGGTGTCACCACGGTGTTCGTCACACACGATCAGGACGAGGCCTTCGTCCTGGGAAACCGGGTGGCGGTACTCCATGACGGTCATGTGGCCCAGGTTGGGAGCCCCGACGACCTGTACCGTCGGCCGGCCCACAGGTGGATCGCCACGTTCGTCGGCGAGGCGAACCTGTTCCCGGTAGAAGGCCCCTGCAGCGAGACCGGCGACGGACCGACATGTGTCACGCCCATTGGCCGAGTGCCGCTCATCACTGACTTGACCGGACCGACCGAGGTCATGTTACGTCCGGAGGACCTGGCCGTGAGCCCGGGCGATGACGGTGTGATCAAGTTGGTCGAGTACTACGGCCATGACGCCATGGTGCTGATCCAGATGGACGACGGAACGCCCGTCAGGGCCAGGACCGACGCCGGCGTGAGCCTCCAGCGTGGCGACCGGGTTGGCGTGACATACGACGGACCAGGCGTCTTCGCCCTCTGAGTTGGATTACCTCTCGTTGGTTGTTAGGTTTCCTTAACATCAAGGAAATCAACCATGGAAAGACCCACAGACAATGTTGAACCGACCTATCCACATCATGAACCACCTGATCCCGGTGCTGTTGGTGCTGACCCTCGCAGCCTCAGCCACCGCATGCGGTGGCACTGACGACGGCCAGACGCTGACCATCTACTCGGGACGCAGCGAAAAGCTGGTAGGACCAATCTTCGCCGAGTTCGAGGCCGTCACCGGAGTAACCCTCGAGGTCCGCTACGGCTCTTCGAACGACCTTGCGCTAGCCATCTCCACAGAAGGCGAAAAGACCTCCGCGGACATATTCCTCTCAAGGAGCCCCGGACCGGCCGGTTTCCTTGACGATCAGGGCATGTTGGCGCCAATCGACACCACCGTCCTGGAGCAGGTCAACCCGACCGACCGCTCACCCGATGGCACCTGGGTCGGCTTCGCCGGCAGGGCACGAGTTCTGGTCTACAACATCGACGAGGTGGAACAGGTCGACCTTCCCAACTCTGTCTTTGATCTGACCGGCCCCGACTACCGCAACCTGGTCGCCGTACCCGGCAGCAACTCGTCATTCCAAGACTGGTTCACGGTGTTCCGCCTCCGCAACGGCGATGACGTGGCCGTCGGGTGGCTGAACGACATGGTCGCCAACGGGGCACGCTTCTACCCCAAGAACCGCGCGATCGTCGAGGCCGTGGGCCGCGACGAGATCCGCTTCGGACTCGTAAACCACTACTACAACCATCAAGAGGTTGCAGCCAACGGTGACGCTCAGCGCTCCGCCAACCACAGCTTTGCTCCAGGTGACGACGGTGGGCTCATGATCATCGCCACCGCTGCGATCCTGAACAAGAGCGACGAGAAGGACCTGGCCAACCGGCTCCTGACCCACCTGCTGAGCGACTCCCAGCAGCGCTACCTGACCGACACCGTGTTCGAGTATCCACTGGCGATCGGAGTCGAAGCCGCCGAAACCCTCCCTCCGGCACCCGCTGACACGGTCGGCGCCGTCGAGATCGCCGATGTGGCAGCAGAGTTCACCCGGACCATCGAGATCATCGAAGCCAGCGGGGTCCTCGACCAGTGAGGTTGGACCAGTGAACGAGGACGGGGTCGCCCGACACCGGGCGGGTGCCGGGCGACCTCCTCGTGCGCTGGTAACGGCAAACCTCGCAATTGCTGCCCTCTTCGCAATTCCGGGCGGCTACGTCATCTGGCGGACAGCCACCGCAGGCGGAGGCCAGCTTGCAACCATCGCCTCCAGGCGAACCCTCGACCCGCTCTGGCGGACGATCCAACTAGGTCTTCTTGTCTCCGTGGCTGCCGCAGTCATCGGCACCGGCATGGCGTGGCTGACCACCCGCACCGACCTACCGATGCGGGGATTCTGGAGAATCGTCGTCCCCCTACCGCTCGTCTACCCCAGCTTCGTGGGAGCCGGCGCACTCCAGTCGGGCCTCACCCCCGGTGGAATCGTCCACGACCTGGCCTCTGTCGTCGGCCTCAACGTGGACCTGCGGCTCAGCGGCCTGTTCGGTGCCTGGTTCGTCCTGACGCTGTTCACCTACCCGTACGTCTACCTGCCGGTCGCCGCCCGCCTCTCCACGCTGCCCACTTCTCTGGAAGAAAACGCCCGACTGCTGGGTGACCGACCCGTTCAGGTATTCAGGCGAATCGTGCTGCCACAGGCCCGGACCTCGATCGCCGCCGGCTCCCTGCTGGTGTTCCTGTACACAGTGAGCGACTTCGGAGCGGTCCACCTGATGCGCTTCGAGACCCTCACACAGACAATCTTCCGGACCAGGCTGTTTGACCAGGACCGCTCCTTCACGCTCGCCCTCGTGCTGCTGGTGTTGGCGCTCGTCGTGGTTGCCGCAGAGAGGACGATCGCAAGACGGGGAAACCGAACGCAGGTGGTCGGCGACCGACCCGCTCTTTTGGTGCCGCTCCGGCGATGGTCGGCCCCATCACTCGCCATCTGCACGCTGGTGGTAGGTCTGGCGCTGTTCTCACCGGCGGCCTCGTTGGTCGACTGGGGAACTTCCGGCTGGACACGTCAACTGCGTGGTGGCGCCGGCCTGCGCCTGGGAGCCGACGACATTGTCGGCCCGATGTGGAACACGGTGTGGATCAGCGTCGTAGCGGCCGTCCTCGCAATAGCCGCCGTCCTGCCCGTCGCCTACCTGCTGACCAGACACAGGACACGAGTGGGCGGGATGATCAACGCAGTTGTGGTAGCCGGCTTTGCCATCCCCGGTCTGGTCGTCGCCCTGTCGCTCATCTTTTGGACCCTGCACGCCTCACCGTTCGAGTTCCTGATCGGAACCCTCCCGGTGCTGGTATTCGCCTACGTCGTCCACTTCGGTGCCCAGGCTGTTCGGACGGCTCAGGTTGCAGTATCCACGGTCCCCCGTCGCATGGAGGATGCCGCCCGGCTGCTCGGCGCCGGGCGCCTACGGCGCCTCAGGACCGTCGAGCTGCCCCTCATGGCTCCCAGCCTTGCTGCCGGCGGTGGCCTCGTGATGCTCTCCACCATGAAGGAACTGCCGGCCACTCTCCTTGTGTCACCAATCGGATTCCGGACCCTGGCAGTGGAGATCTGGAACACCTACGAGGCGTCGTACCTTCCGGAGATGGCCCTACTTGCCCTCGTCCTGGTTGCGATCAGCGCCCTCATGACATGGTTCCTGATCGTGCGTCGCGTCAATTACCTGGCCTGATTCCGGGCCGCGCCGACAGTTGGCGGCTTAGCCCGCCGTCACCAGAATCCGCTCGGCGGCGAAGACCCCGACCCCCAGGTGATTGCCGGCTATCTCCACGGTGACCGTTCCGTCAGGCGATGCAGCCGTGACGGTCCCCCGGTTCCCGGGAATCAGGGCCGACTGTTCCAGGAAGTCCAACATCCCCTCGGTGAACTCGAGTTCCTCGGTGATGCGGCTCACGGTGAAAGCCTCACCGACCCCAACCTCGACAAGGTGACGGGAATCCGGTGCCTCATAGGAACTACCCGGAATGGGATTTCCGTGTGGACAGGTGGTCGGCTCACCCAGCAACTTGTCCAGAGCCGATTCAACCAGCGGGGAGATCACGTGCTCCCACTTTCCGGCCTCGTGGTGTGCATCGGTCCATGACAGACCAAGGAGGTCTGTCAGAAACCGCTCGGCCAGGCGATGGCGGCGGACCACCGAAACCGCAAGATCCTGACCTTCAGAGGTGAGGGAGATGCCAGTTCCCTCGGTCGACACGAGGCCTTCCTTTTCCATCTTCCGGATCATCTCGGAGACCGCCGGTCGGCTGATTTCGAGGCGGTCGGCAATGCGGGCCTGAATGACGTCAAAGTCGTCCTCTGCCAGTTCGTAGATGGTCTCGCAGTACTCCTCGAAGGCTGGGTGGTACTCAGGTGTGCTGTAGGCCATGTACCCCAGTGTATGTCCGTGTGAGGGTTGCCTAACGATGGCGGCTGTCCGCCTCGCTTCCGACACTCCTCGTGGGACACACTTCGGGCATGGCCCTCGACCCGCGCTCCCCGGTGATCGTCGGCGCAGCCCAGGTAACCGACCGCGTAGACGATCCGACCGTGGCACGGTCCTCTCTTGACCTCATGGAGGAGGCACTTCGCTCTGCCGAGACAGACGCTGGTGGTGCCGAGGCCGTTCAACACCTCAACGCCATCGGGGTGGTTGGCGGCCTCTGGAGATACACCGACCCGGGAAGGCAGTTGGCGGCACGGGTTGGAGCCGACCCGAAGGTGACCCTGCTCACCTCATGGTCCGGCCACAGCCCCCAGATGCTCCTCAACCACCTGGCTGCCCGCATCCAGGCGGGCGACATCGAATCGGCCGCTGTGCTGGGTGGTGAGACGAACCGCAGTCGACGGATGGCCAGAACCAGAGGGCTGGAATATCGGCGCGACTATGACACGACGCTTGCGCCGGCAGAACCGTTCGGAGATCCGCTGGTGATGGCCACCGACCATGAAGAAGAGCGCGGCGTGGACGCCCCCGTATCCATCTACCCGTTGTTGGATTCGGCCATCCGCTACTCGCGCGGCGAAACTATCGCCGAGCACCGCTCCCGCCTTGGCGTCCTCTGGGCCGGCTTCAACCGGGTCGCCGTGAACAACCCTCATGCTGCCGTCCGGACACCAATGACAGCCAAACGGATCGTCACCCCCACCGATGCCAACCGCCTGGTTGGCGCTCCCTACACCGTCGCCATGAACGCCCACAACAACGTGGACCAGGCCTCGGCAGTGCTCCTCATGTCAGCGGAGCGAGCCTCAGCGGCCGGCGTCCCGAGGGACCGCTGGGTGTTCCCCATGTCGGGCAGCAGCGGCCTCGACACGGAATGGATCAGCGAAAGGTGGGAACTTCACAGGGCACCGGTCCTGGCCCTGGCCGGAGAACGCGTTCTGGAAGCCGCTGATGTAGACGTGGATGATCTGGCCCACGTGGACCTCTACTCATGCTTCCCTTCCGCGGTACAGATCTCAGCAACAGAACTGGGGATAGATCAGGACCGGACCCTCACGGTCACAGGTGGCCTCACGTTTGCCGGTGCGCCCTACAACAACTACAGCGGCCAGGCCATCGCTGCCATGGTGGACCGCATTCGGGAACAACCCGGGATGGGCCTCGTCCACGCCAACGGCGGCTACGTGACCAAGCACGCCTTCGGCGTGTACGGCGACCGGCCGCATGGAGAGCCCTACCGGAACCTGGACGTGAACGACGAGACGCGTTCCCTTCCCAAACGGCCGACCGACCCGAGTTTCTCGGGGAAGGCAACGATCGAGGCCTACTCGGTGCTTCATGGACGGGAAGGGGTTCCGACCCATGCGCTGGTCGCACTGCGTACCGGAGCCGACGCCCGCGTATGGGGCACGACAAGAGATTCGACGCTCATGGGTGCCATGCTCATCGAGGAACACATAGGCAGGATCGCCGAGCTGTCACCCGACGGCGTGGTCTCCGTCTGAAACAGCCCGGAAGAGGTCGACCAGTGCAGACGCCCATCACCGACATGTTCGACATCGAGTTCCCCCTGATGGCGTTCAGCCACTGCCGCGACGTGGTGGCCGCAGTATCAAAGGCCGGCGGGCTGGGCGTACTCGGCGCAGTCGGACACAGCGACGAGGGCCTGGAAGTGGACCTGGCCTGGATCGAGGAGGAGATCGGTGACCTTCCCTACGGTGTCGACCTGATCGTGCCAGCCAGATACGCAGGCGACGGCGACGGCGGCTTCAGCATGGAAGACGTGTTCGCCCTCATCCCCGACGGCCACCGCGACTTCCTTACCGACCTGCTGGAAAGGTACGGGGTTGCCGAAAACCTCGATGACCTGCCCGAGGGATGGGCGGGCCGCTCCGTGGACGCACCCTTTTCGGCAAACCGGGCTGCTCGGCAGGTCGACATCGCCCTCGCCCACAGGCCCTCGCTGATGGCCAACGCCCTTGGCCCACCACCGCCGGACATGATCGAACGCTGCCACGAGGCCGGGATGAAGGTTGCAGCCCTGGCTGGAACCCGGGCTCACGCCGAACGGAACGTCAACGCCGGGGCCGACATCATCATCGCCCAGGGAGCCGAGGCGGGTGGCCACACCGGCGAGATCGGAACGATGGTCCTGATTCCCGAGATCGTGGACGCCATCGCACCGGTTCCCGTTCTGGGAGCCGGCGGCATCGGCCGAGGCCGGCAGATGGCAGCAGCCATGGCCCTCGGGGCGGCCGGCGTCTGGTGCGGCTCGGTCTGGCTCACCACCGAGGAGGCCGAGACCGACCCCACCGTAAAGAAGAAGATGCTTGATGCCGGTTCCAGCGACACGCTCCGGTCACGCTCACTTACCGGAAAACCAGCCCGCATGCTGCGAACCGCCTGGAGCGACGAATGGGACAGGGAGGACACCCCGGACCCCCTGGGCATGCCCCTCCAGCCGATCCTCACAAACGAGGCCCAACAGCGAATCAACAGGGCCGCCCACATAGAGGGGTCAGGCGCCGAGAAGCTGGCCACCTACTTCGTGGGTCAGATTGTCGGGACCATGAACAGGTCACGACCGGCAGGTCAGGTGGTAATCGACATCATCGAGGAGTTCATCGAGGCAACCGAGAGCCTCGCCCGCCAGCTGGAGGTCTGAACCGGCTGGGTATCTGGACCGGCGCCTAACCGACCTTCGTGAAACCGATGAGGCCGCCGCCGTCGACAACGAGGGCCTGGCCGGTCATCCAACCCGAGGCCTCAGAGGCGAGGTAGAGGGCAGCGTTGGCTATGTCCTCGGGCTCACCGAGGCGCTTCAGCGGATACGCCTGTGCCACCTGCTCGCCACGGCCCTCGTCCCAGAGAGCCCTGGCGAAGTCGGTCTTGATGAGGCCCGGACAGACGGCGTTGACGCGTACACCCGGCGCCATCTCAGCAGCCAGCTGACGGGTCAACTGCACAAGAGCCAGCTTTGTGATGTCGTAGGTGCCGAGGATCGGGCTGGTGGCAAAGGCGCCTACCGACGAGATGTTGATCACGTCGCCACCGTGTTCCTTCATCCAGGAGTTCCAGCACAACTGTGTCCAGACAAGGGGTGCCGTGACGTTCACCTGAAAGGTCTTCTCCCAACGGGGAATGTCGGCATCTATGACCGGACCGGCGTACGGGTTCGTCGCTGCGTTGTTCACCAGGATGTCGACTGCGCCGAACGTTGAAATGCTCGCTTCCACAACCCGCTCGGCATCCTCGGCCAACCCGACGTTGCCAGCCTCAAAAGCCAGGTCTCCACCGGTCTCCTCGGTCAGCTCGGCCACCGCCGCCTCACAGGCGTCTGCCTTGCGGCTGGTGATCATGACCCTCGCACCAGCCGCAGCCAGGGTGCCGGCGATTGAACGCCCAATGCCTCTGGAGCCACCCGTGACTATCGCTACCTTGCCGTCAACTCGTATGTCCATGGGCGGCGACCCTAGCCAGCCTGCACGGTCGACCCGGCAGTCAGAGACCCCGGAACAAACTCAGTTGACCTGACGCTCGTGGCCCTCCCAGAAGGGGTCACGCAGCTCGCGCTTGAGGATCTTGCCCGACGGATTCCTTGGGATCGCCTCGACGAAGTCGACGGACTTGGGGCACTTGAAGCCGGCCAGCCGCTCCCGGGCGAAGGCCAAAATGTCACCGTCGGTAACGCCGCTGTCTGGGACCGGTATCACGAGGGCCTTACCGACCTCGCCCCACTTCTCGTCGGGCACCCCGATGACCGCAATGTCGGCGACGCCCTCGTGTGCCATGAGGGCGTTCTCTATCTCGGCCGGGTAGACGTTCTCGCCCCCCGAAATAATCATGTCCTTCACCCGGTCGTAGATGAACAGGTAGCCGTCCTCCATGTAGGCGGCGTCACCGGAGCGGAACCAGCCATCGCCGGGGAGGGCCTTTGCCGACTCCTCGGGCATCTGCCAGTACCCGGACATGATCTGCCCTGACCGGATCCAGACCTCGCCGACCTCACCATCGGGCAGGCGGTCACCGGTGTCGGGGTCGATGATGTGGATCTCGGTACCGGCAATCGGCTTGCCGGCAGACCGCAGGAGGTTCTGTCGGGGGCCACCCGGGTCGTGATCCTCGGGAAGGAGCTGGGTGACGACCCCGGTGGTCTCGGTGAGGCCGTACACCTGCGAGTACTCGCAGCCGAACATCTTCATGGAGTTGACGAGCACGTCCTCGGTGATGGGTGAGGCCCCGTAGGCGATCGTATGCATCGAGGAGAGGTCGACTCCCTCGCTCGGGACCATGCAGAAGAAGGCCAGAACGGCCGGTACGAAAAAGGCGTGGGAAATGCGCTCCGATTCAATGAGCTGAAGGCCTGCCACCGGGTCGAACTCGCGCACCAGAATCGAGGTGGCACCGCTGCCCATACCGAAGAACGCCCAGCCGCTGCCGCCGATGTGGAACAACGGCATCATGACCATGCTCCTGGCATCCTCGTCCATCTCCCAGTCCACGTTGTTGAACGCTGCGTTGAAGTTGGAGTTGGTCAGTTGGGCGCCCTTGGGCATTCCCGTGGTTCCGGAGGTGTAGAGCTGCATCGACACGTCGTCGGGCTGGGGGTCATGGACGTCTGTCTCAGCCGAATGGGCGTTGCGCCACTCGTCATATGAGATGTGGGTCTCGTGGGATCCGATAACGACTATCCGTCGCACGCTCACCAGGTCGGCCTCGAACGCAGCAAGGTGCTCGGCCAGGTCCTCGTGGATGACCAATACACCGGCCTCGGCGTCGTTGACGATGTAGGCCATCTCGGGTGGAGCCAGGCGCCAGTTGACGGCCACGGTCACGGCGTTGATGAAGCCGCAGCCGAACGCCAACTCGAAGTACTCGGGCCCGTTCTTGTCGATGTAGGCGATGCGGTCCCCGGACCCGACACCCTCGGCTCGCAGGGCGTTGGCCACCTGCCCTGATCGGTCCTTCATCTGGGACCAGCTGATGTGTTCGTCGCCGTAGACGATCATGTCGTCGTCGGGCTTCTCGGCCGCTCCGGTAAGGATGATGTCAGCAATACATGTGAGTTCTCGAATGTCCATGGCAGTCGAACCTACACCCGACTGATTGTGCAGTCACGGGCCGGGGCTGCCACACTCGGCCACATGGCTGAGGAGTCCGGAATCCGTCTGGTCCTAGAACCCGGCGACGAGTACAACCACGAGCCCGACCCGGTCTCCAACTACAACGAGTCGATGTATTTCAACGTGGTCGACCACCTGACGGGCGTCGGCGGCTGGTTCCGCCTGGGCAACCGGGTGAACGAGGGCTACGCAGAGATGTCGTGCTGCGTGTACCTACCCGACGGCCGGGTGGGGTTCATGTTCAAGCGACCACGGATAGAGACCAACGAGGTATTTGACGCCGCCGGCATGCGCTTCGATGTGGAGGAGCCGTTCAACCGCCTGCGGGTGCGCTACGAGGGGCCCGTATGTCTTCTTGAGAACCCCGCCGAGATGGCCGAACCGAAGTTGGCCTTTTCGACAAACCCGATCGTGGACTGCAGCATCGACCTCGCCTACCGCGGAATCTCACCGATGCTTGGCGGCAAGCCGGTCGACGCCGTGACCGGCGAAGAACCGTCACAGGAGGCAACGCAGTCCTTTGCCAAGGCCCACTACGAACAGCACATGGCGGCTACCGGCTTCATTCAGATCAACGATGAGCGCTTCGAGGTCAAGGGTCTGGGCCTACGGGACAAGTCCTGGGGAGCCCGCTACTGGCAGGCCCTTGCCTGGTACCGCTGGCTGCCGCTTGTGTTTGACGAGGACTTCGCCATGGTCATTTCGCTCATCAGCCGTGACGGCGCTGCCGCCCGACCCGGCGGCATGGTGCTGCACGGCGACAGGTACCACGAGATCACCGATGTCACGATCGACACCAACTGGGACGACAACTGGTATCAGACCGGGCTGATCGCCACGGTCACGACCGACGAGCGCACCTACGAGGTGGTCGGTGACGTGGCCTCTCTGATCCCGCTACGAAACCGCCGCACCACCCCCGACGGCGACGAGTTGCTGACCCGTATCACCGAGGGCCTCACCCGGTTCACCTGCGACGGCCACGTGGGCTGGGGACTGTCCGAGTACCTGGACCAGATGGTCGAGGGCCTCCCCGTGGGTGCAGTTTCGTAGGTTCCGCTTCTCTGTCATACATGATAATATTTACTGTATGACACTCCTGAGCGTCAGGCTGGACGACGAGGTATCAGACGAGATCGACACCTGGTCCCACTACCTCGGTGTTTCAAGATCCGACCTGGTCCGCGATGCCCTGCGCCACCACCTCGTAACCCTGACCGGCGAGCGGGACTCGGAAATCTGGGAGGAACACCCGCTGGACGAGAACGATCTTCAGCTCTCCGATATTGCGGACCTCGGACCGACCGAGGACTGGTCGGACTGGCACGATGCAGCGGGGTGAGGTCTGGTTCACCGCAACGCCGGGCGGTGACCGTCCCGTCCTGGTGCTCACACGCGACCCGGTCGCCGACCGGATCGGTCACGTGGTCGTTGCGCTTATCACCAGAACGAGGCGGGGCCTGGTCTCCGAACTCCCCCTTCGCACCGACATCGACGGCATTCCCACCGACTGCGTCGTCAACTTCGACAACATCCACACGGTCGCACGGGACGCCTTCAGACGACGTGTGACATCCCTGTCGGCTGCCCGGATGAAGCAGGCCTGCTGGACCCTCGAAGCCGCAATGGGCTGCTGAGAGGATCCTCTCAGATCAGCTTGGAGACAGTGGCGCCGTCGAAGCGCTCCACGGACATACCGGTCACACCGAAGCCGGCCATCGCCCCCTGAAACTCGGCCATGTGCGCAGACCCCATGTGGGCGCTGAGCGCCTCGTCGCTGTCCCACTTCTCAAAGATCCGGATAAGGCCCGCCTGCACCGGGTCAATGCTGAGCACGTAGTCGATGCAACCCTCCTCGGCATGCGTCGCGGTCATCATCGGCACGATCGCAGCCACGGCATCGTCGCTGCTGGCCGGGTCGATGTTGATGGTTCCTGCAATCACGATCATCGTCAAACCTCTGTCGGGTCGGGTGAAGGGTCGCCGGAGCGTAACGTCGGTCCCAGTGGAACACAGAAGCGGACGAACACCCAGATGACCGAGAACCTCGTAGCCGGTGCTGACGGTGTCGTGCGCTGCTGGTGGCCCGGTGGGCACGCCGACTACCTCGCCTACCACGACGACGAGTGGGGTCGGCCCACGACCGACGACACCCGCCTGTTCGAAAAAATCTGTCTGGAGGGATTCCAGGCGGGGCTGTCATGGCTGACAATCCTGCGCAAACGCGAGGCGTTCCGGGCCGGGTTCGCCGGGTTCGACCCGGCGATCGTGGCCGGGTTCGGCGATAGCGACGTGGAGCGACTGCTGGGTGACGCCGGCATCGTGCGCCACCGCGGCAAGATCCAGTCCACTATCAACAACGCCGCAAGGGCCCTTGAGGTGGCCGACGAGTTCGGCTCCCTGGCCGCCTACGTCTGGTCGTGGGAGCCGACCGACGACGGTCGGGGGGCCAACGACCCGATCCCGGCCACCACGTCCGAATCCACGGCCCTCAGCAGGGACCTCAAGAAAAGGGGGTGGTCGTTCGTGGGACCCACCACCGCGTATGCCTTCATGCAGGCAATGGGCATGGTCAACGACCACCTGCCCGGGTGTGCCTTCCACGCCGTCGTGGAGACCGAGCGCGCCGCCCTCACCCGCCCAACCTCATGAGCGCCAGTCTTCTTGATCGGTTGCCTGGGGGCCCTGACCCCGACGAGTTGCTGGAGGGGTTCGTGGCATGGACCACCGAGGCAGGGCTTGAGCTGTACCCGGCCCAGGAAGAGGCGATCCTGGAGTTGCTGGCCGGAAACCACGTAATCCTGGCCACCCCCACCGGCTCGGGGAAGTCGCTGGTGGCAACCGCAGCCCACGCAGCTGCCCTGGCACGGGGTGAACGCAGCGTCTACACGGCACCCATCAAGGCCCTCGTGAGCGAGAAGTTCTTCGCTCTGGCCCGCGACTTCGGCTCAGATAACGTCGGAATGGTCACCGGCGACGCCTCGGTCAACCCGGGGGCGCCGATCATCGCCTGCACCGCCGAGATCCTGGCCCACAGGGCGCTGCGAGAAGGCCCGTCGTGCGATGTCGGCCTCGTCGTCGCCGACGAGTTCCACTACTACGCCGACCCGCAACGTGGCTGGGCATGGCAGGTCCCCCTGCTGGAGTTGACCGACACGCAGTTCCTGCTCATGTCAGCGACCCTGGGACCCACCACCCGGTTCGAGACGGACCTGTCAGAACGAACCGGCAGACCCACGGTTACCGTCGCCGGCTCACAACGACCGGTACCCCTCACGTTCGAGTACCGGGAGACCCCCCTGCACGAGTCCATCACCGAGTTGGTGGACTCGGACCGGGCACCGATCTACATCGTGCACTTCACACAGAAGGCCGCCACCGACAAGGCCCAGGACCTGTGCAGTCTGGACGTTGTAACCAAGGAGGAAAAGGTCCAGATCCGTGAGGCAGTGGGCGGATTTCGCTTCGACACGCCAATCGGCAAGGACCTGCGTCGTTTCATCGGCCACGGGATAGGCCTGCACCATGCCGGCCTGCTCCCCCGCTACAGGCTGCTCATCGAGAAGTTGGCCCAGGCAGGCTTGCTGAAGCTGATCTGTGGAACCGACACGCTCGGCGTCGGAGTGAACGTGCCGATCCGGACGGTCCTGTTCACCCAGCTGTGCAAGTACGACGGCTCCACCACCCGTCTGCTCTCAAACCGTGAGTTCGCTCAGGTCGCCGGGCGGGCGGGACGCCGTGGTTTTGACGACGAAGGGCACGTCTGGGCCCAGGCACCCATCCACTGGATCGAGAACCGCCGAGCCGAAGCCAAGGTGGCGGCCGACCCGTCCCGCAAGAAGAAGTTGGTAAAGAAAAAGCCACCGGAACGCGGCTACGCGCACTGGAATGAGGAGACCTTCCAGAAGATGCTGACGGGCGACCCGGAGCCCCTCGACTCCAGCTTCGACGTGACCCACCAGATGGTCCTAAACGTGCTGTCACGGCCCGGCAACGGTGGCGCCGACCTGCGACGGCTGCTCACCGACAATCACGAACCGCGCAAGCGTCAACGCCAGCACATACGCCGGGCGATCGGCGTATACCGCTCGCTGCGGGATGCCGGCATCGTCGAGGAACTGGATGAACCTGACGATGAGGGCCGACTGGTCCGCATCGGCGTTGACCTTCAGGATGACTTCGCCCTCCACCAGCCGCTCTCACTGTTCGCCCTCGAGGTGATCCCCGAACTTGGGGACGACGGGCCCGACTCGTCACCCGAACAGCACGCCCTGGATGTCCTTTCCGTGGTCGAGTCGGTGCTCGAGAACCCCGGGGTGATCCTGGCCGCTCAGGTGAATCGGCTCAAGACGGAGCTGGTGAACCGGCTCAAGATGGAGGGCGTCGAGTACGAGGAGCGCATGGAGCGCCTCAACGAGGTGAGGCCTCCCCGCCCCCTGGCCGAGTTCCTCTACGGCACGTTCGACGTGTTCCGCAGCCACCACCCGTGGGTCGGCGACGAGAACGTCCAGCCCAAGTCGATCGCCCGCGAGATGTACGAGCTGGGTTTCAACTTCAGGCAGTACGTGGAGCACCACGGGCTCAAGCGCTCCGAGGGGGTCGTGCTGCGCTACCTGACCCAGGCCTACAAGGCGGTCGTCCAGAACGTTCCAGACGAGGAGAAGACCGAGGCCCTGAGGGATCTGGAGGCCTGGCTGGGAGAAACCGTGCGCCAGGTCGACTCCAGCCTCATCGACGAGTGGGAGAAGCTGCGCAACCCCGACCCCGATGACACCGCTCCGGTTGAGGGCGCCGAACCCGAACGCCCCGACGTGACCACGTCGGTGAGGGCCTTTCGCGTGATGGTCCGCAACGAGGTCTTCCGGTGGGTGCAGCTGCTGTCCCGACGCAGCGGCGAGGCCACCGAGAACCTTGCCGAGGTGCCCTCAGCGGGTGATGCCTCCTGGACTCCTGATGCCATAAGGGAGGCGATCGGCCCCTACTGGGACGACCACCCGGTGATGCCGACAGACAGCCACGCAAGGGGTGGCGAGTTCTTCGTGCTTGACGATTCCGGCAACGATGGCTGGGCTGTCACACAGACCATCGCAGACCCCGACGGCTTCAACGAGTGGGTGCTGGAAGGCCGGGTTGACCTCGCCGCATCGCGTGAAGAGGGGCGGGCGGTGGTCGCGCTTGCCACCATCCGGCGCCTCTGACCCTGTCCTGACTCCTAGAAGCTGCGCTCCACGGCGAAGCAGGCAAGGCCACGTATCTCGGCGTCAACCTCAGAAGGCATCGCCAGGGCGTCCAGCGAGTCGAGGGCGGATTCAAGCCGGCTGGCCGCCTCGGCCTCGGTGCGCTCCCTGCCACCGGCAGCCTCGATGATCGCAGTCGCCCTGGCAACGTCGTCATCGGTGAGATCGCCGGGCTTGTTGTAGATGTCGGCAAGGTCGGCCGCCCCGGTCGCACCGCCGGAAAGAACCACTGCAACCGGCATCGACTTCTTGCGCTCCCTCAGATCGTTTCCTGCTGCCTTACCCGTCACCTCCGGATTACCCCAGATGCCGAGGACGTCATCGACGGCCTGGAAGGCCACACCGAGCTCTTGTCCAAAGGAGTCGAGTGCCTCAACGGTTGTCTCCGTTGCGCCGGCCAGCACGGCACCGATTGACGCTGCACAACCCAGGAGGGCACCCGTCTTGTCTGCCTCCATTGACAGGCAGTCATCAAAGCCGACAACCGGCAGGTCGTCGAAGGCCATGTCGGCGGCCTGCCCGGCCAGCATCGCCGAGGTGGCCCGAGCCAGGCGGACAGTTGCGGCGACCCGCTCAGAGGTGGGATCCGCCAGCAGGACCTGGAAGGCCAGGTTGTGGAGTGCGTCACCGGAGATGATGGCGTCGTCGGTGCCGAATGCCGCCCAGACGGTGGCCCTGTGCCGCCGCTCCACGTCGCCATCGATGATGTCGTCGTGGATCAACGAGAAATTGTGGACCAGCTCGACGGCTACAGCCCCCGGAACGGCGACCTCGCCCGGGGCACCAACGGCCTCGGCGGACAGCACCGCCAAGGCGGGCCGGAGCCCCTTTCCGGCCCCTACCGCCGACGGAGAGCCGTCGGCCTCCGCCCAGCCGAGGTGATACCGGGCCGGCAGACCCAACTCGGAACAGAGACCATCGACAGCCCCTTCCATGACCGGCTCCACCAGGAGCCGTGCCCGCTTCAGGATTTCGGGGCCGCTCATCTCCCCCGACGATCCTGGAGGAACGGAAACTCGGCGCGTACCTCTGCAACCAGTGACGGATCCACATCGGCCAGGAGCACGGCCTCTTCGCCCGGTTCTGCGTCAGCCAGAACCTCTCCCAAAGGGTCAACGATGAGGCTGTCACCGGAATAGGAGAACCGTGGGTCCTCTCCGACACGGTTCACCCCAACCACATAGGCCTGGTTCTCGATAGCCCTCGCACGCAACAGCGTCATCCAGTGCTCACGTCGACTTGAAGGCCAGTTGGCTGGAACCAGGTACAGATCCGTCGTTTCGGCGACGTCCCAGAAAGCCTCAGAGAAGCGCAGGTCGTAGCAGACGAAGAGGCTTACACGGACGCCCTCGATGGTCACGGTTACCGGCCTGTCACCCGGCCGGTAGTGGTCACGCTCTCCGGCATAGGTGAACGGATACATCTTGTCGTAGTGGTGGAGGGTGCCATCGGGGCCGGCCAGGACGAACCGGTTCACCGGCATCAACTCAGGCTCGTCCCTCACAGGCACCGATCCGGCGGCCCAGAGACCGTGCTCCTCGGCCTGTTGGACAAGGAACCCGATGCTCGGTCCGTCCGGCGGTTCCGCAATGCGTTCGGCGGCCATCGAGAACCCGACAGGGAACATCTCGGTCAGGACAACGAGGTTGGCGCCCTCGGCTGCCGCGCCTGCGATCAGGTCCGCGAGGTGCGCGTGGTTGGCGACACGATCCTCCCAGACCACGTCGTGTTGGACTGCTGCAACCTTCATCAGGAGGACCCTCCCATGCCTGCCAGCCGTTCTGCAGCCTCGGCGAGCACCTCAGGCCTCTTGCAGAAGGCGAACCGGATGAGATGTCGGCCGGCATCCTCGTTGTCATAGAACACGACGCTGGGAACAGCCACAACGCCACAACGTTCCGGCATCGACATGCAGAATTCCACCCCGTCCTCGGCACCAAGGGGTCGGATGTCGGCCGTCACGAAGTAGGTGCCCGCCGTTGGAAAGACCCCGAAGCCCGCACTGCGCAGTCCCTCGCTGAGAAGGTCACGCTTTGCCTCGAGGTCGTCAGCAAGTTGTGTGAAGTAGTCGTCGCCCAGTTCCAGCGCCGTTACGAGGGCGTGCTGGAAGGGCCCCCCGCTCACATAGGTGAGCGACTGCTTGGCCGTCAGCAGGGCCGACACCATCGCCTCGGGTCCGCTCGCCCAGCCGACCTTCCAGCCGGTGAAACCGAAGGACTTACCTGCCGACGAGATGGTGAGGGTGCGCTCCCACATTCCCGGCAGGGTCGCCAACGGGATGTGGCTGCCTCCGTCGTAGATGAGGTGCTCGTACACCTCGTCGGTGATGACAAGCAGGTTGTGCTCGACGGCCACCCGTGCAATCTGTTCCATTTCGTGGGCACTGAACACCTTGCCGGAAGGATTGTGGGGGGTGTTGACGAGGATCAGGCGGGTGCGTGGCCCGACCGCGGCTTCCAGCTCGGCCACGTCGAACGAGAGATCCGGCTCGCGCAGCGCAACCACGTGACGGTGCCCGCCTGCCAGTACGACCGACGTGGCGTAGTGGTCGAAGTAGGGCTCGAACATGATGACCTCGTCGCCGGGTTCGACGAGGGCAAGCATCGCTGCGGCTATCGCCTCTGACGCTCCGGCGGTGATGAGCACCTCGGCCTCGGGGTCCAGGTCGATGCCATAGAAGCGCCTCTGGTGGTCGGCGACCGCCTGACGCAGAGACAGGATTCCGCGACCCGGCGGGTACTGGTTGTGGCCTGCTCGGATGGCAGCCACGGCTGCCTCGCGGACCTCCTCAGGTCCGTCGGAGTCGGGAAACCCCTGACCAAGGTTGATGGCACCGGTCCGGTCCGCAAGGGCCGACATCTCGGCAAAGACGGTGATCCCGAATTCGCGAAGACGCTCGACCAGGAACCGTCGCGGCTCGTTCACAGGGTTGGTGCCTGTCCTGCTACCGACCTCAACGGGTCAGGCCGTCTGGATGGCCCGCCAGACCCTCTCGGGTGTGAGCGGCATGTCGATGTGCCTGATGCCCAGATGCGACACGGCGTCGACGACCGCGCTCTGCACAGCAGCTGTTGATCCGATGCTTCCGGACTCGCCTATGCCCTTGGCGCCCAGCGGGTTGCGAGGTGACGGCGTCTGCGTGAAGGTCCGCTCGTAGCTGGGTACCTCCATCATCGACACAGCCGAGTAGTCGGCCAGGTTGGTGGTCTGGGGGTTGCCGTCCTCGTCGTAGCTGAACTCCTCCATAAGGGCCTGGGCGACCCCCTGGGCTAGGCCGCCGTGGATCTGGCCGGCCGCCAGAAGCGGGTTGACCAGGGTGCCGGCGTCGTCGACGGCGACGATGCGGTCAATGACGACATGGCCCGTTTCGGTGTCTACCTCGGCGACAACGATGTGGGTTCCAAACGGGAACGTCGCACCCTGCTGCTCGTGGTCAGAGACTCCGGTGAGTACCTGGTCTGAGGCACCTGCCAGGTCGGTCCATGATCTGCCGACTGCCGGGGTGCCGGCCACGTGGAAGGTTCCGTCGTCCAGGACGATGTCGGCCACCGCCGCCTCCAACTGGTCGGCGGCGGCCTGGCGGGCAACCTCGACAAGCTTCTCGGAGGCGTCGGCCATTGCCGAACCGGCCAACTGCACCGACCTTGACCCGCCGGTGGTGTCCCCCGAGGGGACGATGTCGGTATCGCCGTGGAAGACCTCAACCTGGTCCATCGGGACACCCAGTCGGTCGGCGACAAGCATCGCCCACGTTGTGACGTGGCCGGTCCCGATCGGCGTGGAGCCCGTGATTGCAAGGAAGGTCCCGTCGGGCCGCAGACGGACCTCGCCGTACTCGCTTCCGCCGAAGCCGGTGATCTCGACGTAGGTGGCGACACCTATTCCCATCTGGTGGCGGTCACCAACCGCGCGGCGACGCTGCTGTTCGGCCCTCAGCGAGTCGTAGTCGGCGGCCTCAAGAGCGGCATCCAGAGCCGCCTCGTACTCACCTGAGTCATAAGACGTACCGGTTCTGGTGGTGAACGGGAAGGCATCGGCGGGAATCAGGTTGATGCGCCGCACCTCGGCCGGATCCATGCCGATCTCGGCTGCAAACATGTCGACCGCACGCTCCACCGCAGCGGTCGCCTCTGGACGACCGGCTCCGCGGTAGGCGCACAGAGGTGCGGTTGTGGTCGCAACCGACCTGGCCGAGAACTCCACCTCTGCGATGTCATAGACCCCACAGGCCAGCTGCCGTGTGAACTCGGGCAGGAACGGCCCCCACTTGGGGTAGGCGCCACAGTCCTGAACCACCTCGAGCCGGTACGAGGTGATGCGTCCGTCGCGGGTTCCGCCCATGGTGACCCGCTGGTTCTGGGCCCGTCCGTGGACGTAGCCAATCAGGTTCTCGGTGCGGCTCTCGGTCCAGCGAACCGGCCGGTCTGTGAGGCGCGCCAACTGCGCCACCATGATCTCCTCCTCGGAGACCATTCCCTTGGCACCGAAGCCACCGCCGATGTCCTTCACCTGGACCCTCACGTCTGACTGCTCGAGTCCAAGAGCCCTGGCTACGTCATCACGGTAGTTGTGGCCTCCCTGTGAGCTGGCCCAGCAGGTGACACGACCATCTTCGAACACGGCTGCGGCGACACGTGGCTCGATGGACACGGCCGCCACACGGCTGTTGACCAGGTCGGCCTCCACGACCGCTTCGCAGGTGGAGAAGTCGACGGACTCGGCGGCGGGGATCTCCCAGACCAGGTTGTGACCCAGCTCGGGGAACAGGACGGTGTCGCCGGCCAGGGCATCGTCCAGGTCGACCACGGCGGGCAGCGGCTGAATGTCGGCCCAGATCGCCTCGGCCGCATCGGCCGCCTGATAGGCGGTTTCGGCCAGTACCACAGCCACCGGTTCTCCGACGAAACGGACCCGGTCCCGTGCCATGTAGGGACGTGCCATCTCGGACGGGTAGAAGCCCTTTGGTGGCTGACGATCGTCAAGGCCGATGTCGGCTGCCGTGTAGACGGCAACCACGCCGGGCATTGAAAGGGCGTCGGACACGTCCACCGAGAGGATCTCGCCATGGGCCGCAGTCGAACGGACAAAGTGGGCGTGGAGGGCTCCCTCGAGAGCCACGTTCCCGACGTATTCGCCCCTGCCGCGCAACAGCGTGTCGTCCTCGCGTCTTAGTACGGCGTTGCCGAGAATCGAGGTGCCGGTCTGGGTCTGGTTCATCATCACTCCACGGGGTATCGGTCGACGAGGTTACGCGCTATCACCATTTTCTGGATCTCACTTGTCCCCTCACCGATGATCATCAGGGGTGTGTCGCGGAAGTACCGCTCCACGGGGAACTCTGTCGTGTAGCCGTTGCCGCCGTGGATGCGCATGGCGTCGGTGGCTATCTCGAATGCTGCCTCGGAGGCGAACAGCTTGGCCATACCGGCCTCGACGTCGACGCGCTCCCCCGCGTCGGCCAGGCGGGCAGCGTCGTAGGTCAACAGGCGTGCAGCCTGCAACTTGGTGGCCATCTCGGCCAGCATGAACGAGATGGCCTGATGTTGAACTATCGGCTTGCCAAATGTCTCTCGCTGCTGGGCATAGGCGATGGCGGCCTCGAATGCCGCCTGGGCGACGCCGACCGCACGGGCGGCCACGTTGATGCGCCCAAGTTCAAGGGCAGAGAGGGCGTAGCCGCGCCCGTGGCCGAGGCCCTCGTCTCCGCCGAGCAGATTGGTGTGCGGAACACGGTGGTCGACGTAGGACATCTCGACCGTCTCGAGGCCGCGGTAGCCGAGCTTGTCGATTTTTTTTGAAACGGTGATGCCCTCGAAGGACTCGCCGGGGTCCTTCTCGACGAGGAAGCAGGTGATGCGGTCGTCGGGCGTGCGTGCCAACAGCATCACCAGAGATGAGCGCATGCCGTTGGTGACCCACATCTTGGTTCCGTTGATGACCCACTCGTCACCGTCACGTTCGGCCCGGCAACGGATGGCGCCCGTGTCGCTTCCGGCATCCGGTTCCGAGAGCGAGAACGCCGCCCGGAAGCTGCCGTCACACATCCGGGGCAGGAAGCGTCGCCGCTGCTCGTCGGTACCGAAACGACCGATCATGGTTGCGGCGATCTTGTGGGTGTTGAGGATGCCGGCCAGGGACATGTAGCCGCGGGACAGTTCCTCGATGATCCGCGTGTAGGTGGTTATGTCGAGGCCCAGGCCGCCGTACTCCTCGGCGATGGTCGCACCGAACAGCCCGAACTCGCACATCTGGTCGAACATGGCCTGCGGGAACTCATCGGCGGCCTCGAACTGGGCCACGTTGGGAACCACATCGCGTTCTATCCAGGCCCTGATGGTCCCGACTATCTCGTCGGCCAACTCCCGGTCAGTCGCCATGCTCTCCCCTCCTTCGTCGCAACCCGCGAACAGTACCGTCGCCGACCACCCGACACGCTCCCGAGCACGAACGCAGGGAAGGACGGCCAACCTCAGGTTGCCCTACCGACTATCGGGTTCACGGCGAGCACCTGGGTTTCGGCAAGTCCGGCATTGCGGTGGACCAGCGCATCCACGTAGACAGGATCCTCAGTAAGCGCGAGGAAGCTCCTCATGTCCGGATACTCGATAACGGCGACCTGGTCCCAACGACAGTCGGAGGGGCCGATGGCGAGGGCCTCTACCGGACCGAACGTGACCACACACCCGCCGAGGTCCGCTACCCGTGCGACGGCTACCAGCCCGTAGCGGGCATACGCCTCCTCGCCCGTCCCGGTCGGTCCGTCCCAACCCTCCGGGTATTCCGCAACCTCCCTGAACCGGAGCAGGTTCACCATGTGAACTGGGCCCTCATGGCCAAGCTCCAACAGGACCCTGAGTTGTTCCCGGCTGGGCTCGATCGGCGACGTGTCACCGTCGCCTGCATGGGAAAGAAGGTCGTTCATGATTCGTCCCCAGGGTCGTGGTGCTGGGTGGCGGGTAGCAGGTAGTACCAGAAGTAGAAGTTGGCACCCTGTTCCTTCATGACCACCCGGGCACGCTGGATGACGTCGCCGGCAGCTGTGTGACCCACGAACCAGGATTCGGCCTGACGGGCTCCGGGAACCGCCTCGGTGAGCGACAGAGCCGCCTCCTCGTAGTAGTTGCGTACGTCCGCCGCGGCCTTGGTGGGGTCTCCGGGAAGGCCGACCTCCTGCCACGGTTCCCCGGCGGCGACTCGGGCAAAGAGCCCTACGACCCCGGGAACATCCTCGGCGGTCACGACCTTTCCGACGGTTGAGCGACCGTAGGTGTCGGTGCTCCGCTTCCATGCCGGGAGCAGGCCCCTGGCCTCAGCCTCGGCGGGGTGAACGTCGCCGCTGTCGGCGGGGGGAATCGTGCACACCAGAGGTGCGTCAGAGTCGTCGGTGATCTCCTCGGGAAAGTCAACGAGAACCGGCCCCTCCGGTTCATCCAACAGGGCGAACGCGGCGTCAAGGACGCTTCGCTGGAATGCCGGATCGCCGGGGTGTCCCAGCGGTCGTCCCAGGGGGAACTCGCAGTGGAGTGCACGGGGCGGCCTCGTGGTCTCCGCCTGCTGGCGGATGAGCGACAGTGCAACCGTGGCGATTCCGGCTTCTTCAAGGACCGATGCGAGCGTACCCACGGTACGCGTGCACAGAGGTCAAACGGGTGTGAGCAGGACCACGTCGACGCCGTCGTCCAGCAGGGCACGGGCGGCGGCTGGCCCTGTATCCAGCCTGATGGTCTCGAGGGTGTGGTCGATTTGTGCACCCATGAACGAGATGTGGACGTCGGCCACCGAACCGACAACGCCCTCAGCGGCCATCTCGTCGAGGCGGTCGATCGGCAACACGACGTTGGGGTCGACGATCCAGCCTGTCCTGTCGAAGTTGGGGCTGTAGTGCGACAGCACGAGGTCATCTCGGTCGCCCGACAGGACGGTGAACGACTGGTCGCCGGGATTCCAGTCCGGGTCACCCTCAGACCTCAGCCCAGCCGTGGTGACCACGGCCACGCGGCTTTCTGAAAGCGGGCGCGGGGCGGTCCATGGAACCTCGTCGAAGACGTAGCCCTCCAGATCGGCCAGCTCCCGTCTGATCAGCTCGTCGCCCATGGACTCCGTCTCCTCGTATCTGCGGCGATTATCACAGGCTGGCAACACCGTGAACGAGGCCGGCGATCTGCTCTTCGAACACCTGTAAGACTGCGAGGATGACGAGGGCCCCCTGGGGAAGCCAACTCCGGCGAACCGAAACCGCAATGGTGGCAAGCATCGACTCGCTGGCCACCCGGGCCGGAGTAGACGTCATTGCTGCTGGTGGAAACGCCGTCGACGCAGCTATCGCCACAAACGCCGTGCTGTCGGTAACTGCACAGCACATGTGCGGGCTGGGAGGAGACCTGTTCGCCCTGATCCACACCGGCTCAGGCCCGCCAGCATGTCTCAACGCATCCGGAAGGGCTGGATCAGGTGCGGACCTTGATGGGCTCCTGGCCGACGGCCTTACCTCCATGCCCCACCGCGGCGACATCCGGTCGGTTCCAGTTCCCGGGTGCGTGGACGGATGGTGGGCGCTCCACCAGCGGTTCGGGTCCGTGCCCCTGCCGGACCTTGTGGCCCGGGCCGTCAGCCTTGCTGAGAAGGGCTTCACCGCCTCGCCACTGCTTGTGGAGGCGGCACGGGCGGTGCAGGACATACCGGGTGGTGACGACTTCGCGGGGTTGTCCACCGCCCGGGATGTCGTGACACGCCCCGGTGTCGCCTCGGTGCTCCGCGCCTTCGGCTCGGGCGGGCGAGACGCCGTCTACAAGGGGCGGTTCGGAGACGAGTTGCTTGCCGTCGGCGACGGTGAGTATTCAATCGCCGACCTTGATTCCCCGGGTGCCACCTGGGTGGACCCACTCGGTACCGATGTCTGGGGGCACCGGGTCTGGACGGTTCCACCCAACTCGCAGGGCTACCTGTCCCTGGCTGCTGCCCGGATAGCTGAGGGGCTGGACCTTCCCCCGGAGGACGACCCACTGCGTGCACACCTTTTGGTTGAATCGGCACGCCAAGCCGGCTTTGACCGACCCGACGTCCTGCACGAGCACGCCGATGGTCCCTGTCTCGTCGGCGATGACCGGTTGGTCCCACGCCGCGAGGCGATCACACCGGACCGGGCGGCGGCCCTGGGCGATTCCTGGCACGAGGGCGACACCATGTACATGTGCGCAGTCGACGGCAAGGGCATGGCCGTATCGCTCATCCAGTCGAATGCAGACGGATTTGGCAGCCACCTGACCCTGCCGGGTTTGGGGATATTTCTCCACAACCGCGGTCTGGGCTTCAACGTGGACCCCGACCATCCAGCCGGCTACGGGCCCGGACGGCGTCCACCCCACACGCTGGCTCCAGCGCTGGTCGCACACCCCGACGGTCGTCTTCGGGCCGTGCTGGGAACCATGGGTGCCGACGCCCAACCTCAGGTGGTCCTTCAGATGCTGGTGAGGCTGCTGTTCGATGGAGCCGACGCCGGACACGTGGTCGGTGGTGGCCGATGGATCCTGGCTGGCGGGTCCGGATTCGGCACGTGGGACGATGTCGACTCGGTGGAGGTCGTGGTCGAAGAGCATGCACCCGCCGGCTGGGCTAGCGGCCTGGCTGACAGAGGCCATCGTGCACGGGTCGGAAGGGCCAACTTCGGTCATGCCCACTGCATCGAGGTGGTCGACGGCGGTCTCAGCGGTGCAGCCGATCCGCGCTCTGTCGTTGGCGAGGCTGCCGGTTTCTGATCCGTCTGAATCGGGCACCGGTGCCGCCGACGGGGCATGATCAACGGGTGAGCGCTGAGAGGAAGACCTACCGGACCTTCGTGGTCGAACGTCGGCTGGCGGTCACCCGCCAGGTGGCGTGGGACACGCTCCACGAGATGATCCTGGCTGGAATCGGCGAATACACAGCCGACGGGACCCCAGCCCCACACGGCCTGGATGCAGTTCTCGAGTTCCGACTGGGTGGCCTTGATCTGACAGAGACGGTCATCTCCTTTGAGCCACCCTGGCGACGTGTGTACGAACTCTCTGGTGCACCGGTTGGCCTGTACCAGGGCACGACGGCCTTCGTTGACGAGGGCGACGCCTGTCTCATGTCCTGGTCACTCGTCATCGACCCGCCGGCCGACGGCTCCGGCGACGCCTTCATCGCCGACGCAGAACGCTTCATCACCGGGTTCGTCGACCGGCTGGCAGCCGTGGTCGAATCTGGGAACCGATAGACGACGGAGGACCGGATGAAGATCGCCATCAACGCCTCAGCAGAACTGCTGCACGCCGACGTGGGTCGGCTCAGAGAGCATGCGGCAGCGGCCGCCGAGGACGGTTTCTCGGGGTGGTGGCTGGCCCAGACCGGCCTCATCGACGCCCTCACGGTCTTTCCTGCGGTCGCTGATGCGGCTCCGGGGCTGGAGTTCGGTACAGCAGTCATCCCCACCTTCCCCCGACACCCGACCATGCTGGCCGGCCAGGCTCTGACCACCCAGGCGGTGCTGGGCGATCGCAACCTCGTGCTCGGAATCGGGCTGTCCCACAAGCCGGTCATCGAGGGCTACCTGGGGCTGTCGTTCGACAAGCCAATCCGCCACCTCATCGACTACCTGGAGGTGCTGATGCCGATCCTCGCCGACGGCCGCGCCGACTACGACGGTGAGGCCTTCACGGCGCACTTCGAATCGACCCGCCCCACCGAACGCGCTCCTTCTGTGATGGTCGCGGCCCTTGGCGAACAGGCGCTGCGCGTTACCGGTCGGCGAACCGACGGGACGATTCTCTGGATGGTCGGTCCGCGCACCATCGAGGAACACATCCGGCCCCGAATGAACGAAGCGGCGGCCGATGCCGGCAAACCTGAGCCGCGGATTGTCTGCAGCCTCCCCGTGTGCGTAACAGACGACGCCGACGCCGTCCGTGAGGCGGCAGCTCAGATCTTCTCCATCTACGGGGAACTTCCCTCCTACCGGGCGATGCTCGACCGGGAGGGTGTCGACAACCCCGGCCAGGTAGCCGTGATCGGCTCCGAGGACGAGGTGACCTCACAGATCGCCGAACTGGAGCGGGCCGGGGCCACGGACTTCACCGCCCTCGAGTTCGGGCGTTCCACCGATGAGTTCGCCAGGACGAGAGCGCTACTCAAGAGCCTCCTCTGACCAACTGGGTAACCGAACCGGCTACCGGCCGATCGGGTAGGCGGTCCGGTCACAGATAGGTCGCAGGGCGAAGCTGGAGACCATGCGGGCCACACCGGGTAGCTGGGCGAGGTGCGTCCTGTGCAGCGCTTCGTAATCAGATACGTCGCTGACGACCACGTGCACGAGGTAGTCGAAGTCCCCGGCCATGAGGTGACATCTCATGACCTCTGGTCGGTCTGCTACAGCCGCCTCGAACGCGTCGAGCGTGGCCTCGGCCTGACCGACGAGGGTTATCTCGACGAATACATCGGTTCCGAGACCGACAGCCGAGGGATCCACAAGGGCCACGTAGCGGTCTATGTAGCCGCCCTCCTCGAGGCGCCGGACACGGCGCAGGCAGGCTGACGGGGAGAGGTGGACCTCTTCGGCAAGGTCCACGTTGGCGATCCGGCCGTCCTGTTGCAACAGGTCCAGGATGGCACGATCCACACCATCAAGAGCTTTCTCTGCATGTTCCATGCTCATCAGCCTAGTTTCACACAACCATATTGTGCTCATATGACTACTTGCGCCCATCTCCGCAATCCGACAGCGTCAATTCTCCCCTAGCGTTCCTCCGATCAGGAGGCCAGACAGCCTGCTTCCACAACCACTCACATGGGATAGGTGCGATGGATATCGGAGTACCCGCAGAGATCAAGACGGCTGAGCGACGGGTCAGCCTCACACCTGGCGTCGTAGGCGAGCTGACCTCCCGAGGCCACAACGTCGTCGTCGAGAGCGATGCCGGGCTCGGCGCAGGATTTGGTGACGCCGAGTACAAAGAGGCCGGAGCAGCCATTGCGGGAAGCGCAGACGAGGTCTTCGACACTGCGGAGATGATCGTCAAGGTGAAGGAGCCACAGGCAGTGGAGCGCGCACGCCTGAAGCCCCACCACACGCTTTTCACCTACCTTCACCTGGCTGCTGACCGGCCCCAGACCGACGACCTTCTGGCCAGTGGTGCCACGTGCATCGCCTACGAAACCGTCACCGATGATGCCGGACGCCTGCCGCTGCTGGCGCCGATGTCGGCGATAGCCGGGCGCATGTCCATCCAGGCCGGCGCCCACGCCCTCGAGGCCACCCAGGGTGGCGCCGGTCTTCTGCTCGGTGGGGTTCCCGGTGTACGACCCGGGAAGGTGGTGATCATCGGCGGAGGCGTCGTCGGTGAAAACGCAGCCGAGATGGCGGTCGGCATGGGTGCCGATGTGACCGTGCTGGACCGAAGCCCTGCCGTGCTCGACGCACTCTCCAAGCGCTTCGGCAGCCGGGTCCGAACCGTCTTCTCAACCGGCGCCGAACTTGAGGCCTCCGTCCTTGACGCAGACCTCGTGATCGGCGCAGTCCTCGTAAAGGGAGCCAAGGCGCCACGGCTGGTAACACGCGAGATGCTCTCCCGCATGCGCGACGGCTCTGTGCTGGTCGACGTCGCAGTGGACCAGGGCGGCTGCTTTGAGACCACCCGGGCCACAACCCACACCGACCCAACCTTCGTCGTCGACGGCATCGTCCACTACTGCGTCGCCAACATGCCCGGCGGAGTACCCCGGACCTCGACGCTGGCGCTCTCAAACGCCACGCTCCCGTTCACGCTGGCGCTTGCCGAACAGGGAACCGATGCCGCCCTGCGTGGCAACCCGCACCTGCTGAACGGCCTCAACGTCTGCGCCGGCGTCATAACCGACAGGGCGGTCGCCGACACGTTCGACCTCGACTTCGTTGCTCCCCTCGAGGCCCTCAACCTCCGCTAGCTGCACCCGGGTCTACCGGTGGGTCGACCACCGGTAGCGTCGACACATGGCTGATCCCCCAAGCGACGTGGTTGTCGTGGGTGGTGGAATCATCGGCCTGGCGACCGCCGACGCACTGCAGTTGCGCCTGCGAGGTATCGGCGTCACGGTTCTCGAGAAGGAACCCCGGGTGGCCTCGCACCAGACCGGCCACAACAGCGGGATCCTCCACGCCGGGATCTACTACACGCCGGGCACCCGTAAAGCGGACCTGGCAGTCCGGGGCATCGACAGCATGGTCGACTTCTGTGTCGACAACGCCATCCCCCACGACCGCTGCGGAAAGCTGATCGTGGCGACCGCTGACGAGGAGGTCCCGCGTCTGGATGCCCTGGCCGCACGGGCAGCCGCCAACGGAGTACCGGTGTCTCGACTCTCCCCTGATGCAGCACGTGAACTGGAGCCGCACGTAACGTGCGTCGCTGCACTTCATGTGCCCTCGACGGGGCGGGCCGACTTTGTAGGCGTGGCAAACGAGTTGGCTCGCCGGGTCATCTCACGAGGTGGGTCGATCATGACCGGCACCGGGTACCGGAGGGCTACACGCACAGGTGGCACTTGGAATATCGAAACCTCAGGTGGATCCTTAGGTTCCAGGTATCTGGTCGGCTGTGCAGGCCTGCAAAGCGACAGGGTCGCCCTCGGGTCTGGAACGAATCCGGGCGCAAGGATCGTTCCCTTCCGGGGCGAGTACCTCGACGTGACCGGCACCTCGGCCGATCTCGTGAGGGGCCTCATCTACCCGGTGGCGGACCCACGCCTCCCGTTCCTGGGGGTCCACCTGACACGCGGGCTTGACGGTCATGTCCATGCAGGACCAAACGCCGTCGTCGCACTGTCCCGGGAGGGCTACCGCTGGCGTGACATTTCCCCCCGCGACCTGGCATCGACCCTGTCATGGCCGGGTTCTCTCAGGCTGGCCCGCCGCTACTTGCGTGTCGGGCTGGCGGAGTCAGCCAGGTCGCTCAGCAGGCGACGATTCGCTGCATCGGCCCAGGCACTGGTTCCCGGATTGGACCCACACGACCTGCACAGGACCGAAGCCGGGGTCAGGGCCCAGGCCGTCGACGTCGGTGGGAACCTCCTCGACGACTTTCACCTGGTCGGTGGAGACATGTCGCTGCACGTGGTCAACGCTCCGTCTCCGGCTGCCACGGCCTCGCTCGAAATTGGTCAGTTGGTGGCATCCAGGGTGGCCTCCGAACTGCCCAGACGCTCCACATGATCTGACAGGCCAAGAACTTGGGACGTCATGGCCCAGCTTCAGGCGCCCCCATGTACGCTCCCGCGCGCAATCGGATGCGTGGCTGAGCGCCACCCGGAAACTCCAGGAGCAGACACATCCATGAGTGAGAACAAGCAGTACGACGCCGTGATCATCGGCGCAGGAATTATCGGTGCGGCAGTGGCATTCGAGTTGGCCAAGAAGGGCTACCGGACGCTCAACGTGGACAAGCTGCCAACCTCGGGTTACGGCTCCACAAGCAACTCCTGCGCCATCGTGAGAGCCCACTACTCGACCTATGACGGTGTGGCGATGGCCTACGAGGGCTTCGGCTACTGGAAGGACTGGTCGGGCTATCTGGACTCCGACGATGAGCGGGGCCACGCCATCTACATGCAGTCGGGAACCGTGTTGTTCATGCTCGAGGGAGGCCACCACGAAAAGGTGCTGCCCCTCTTCGACGATGTCGGTGTTCCCTACGAGGTCTGGGACAACGCCACCATGGCCGAACGGGTGCCGTTCTTCGAACACGGCACCCACGGTGAACCGACACGGCCCGAGGACGACCGCTTCTGGGCCGAGCCAGAAGGCGAGCTGGTCGGCGGCCTCTTCACCCCTGACTCGGGCTACGTGAGCGACCCGCAGTTGGCGACCCACAACCTGCAACGGGCAGCCGAGGCCAAGGGTGGAAACTTCATCTTCAACGCCGAGGTGACGGCTGTCCGCCAGGTCGACGGCCGGGTCGCCGGTATCACGCTCGCCGACGGAACCGAGGTCGATGCCCCCATCGTCGTGAACGTTGCCGGACCGCACTCGTTCGTCATCAACAAGATGGCCGGTGTCTACGACTCGATGAACATCAAGACAAAGGCACTACGCCACGAGGTGCACCATGTGCCGTCACCGGCGGGAATCGACTTCGAGAGTGAGGGCCTCCACACCTCCGACTCGGACCTGGCCATCTACGTTCGACCCGAGTCGGGCAACAACATCCTCATCGGCTCCGAGGATCCGCCGTGCGATCCGCAGGTCTGGGTGGACGATCCCGACGACTACGACAACGTCGTCTCAGACGACCAGTGGAACGCCCAGGTGCTACGCCTTGCCCGGCGGATGCCGAGCCTCGGGGTGCCCAACGAAAAGAAGGGCATCGTTGACCTCTACGACGTGTCCGACGACTGGATCCCCATCTATGACCGGACGGATCTGGATGGCTTCTACGTGGCCATCGGCTCGAGTGGGAACCAGTTCAAGAACGCACCGGTTGCCGGCTACTGCATGGCCGAGTTGATCGACGCTGTCGAAAAGGGCCATGACCACGATGCCGACCCGCTGGTGGTCACCGGCCTGTTCACGGGCCTCGACATGAACATGGGCTTCTACAGGCGCAACCGTGAGATCAACCCCAACTCCTCATTTTCGGTGAACGGCTGAGGCGGGACCTGCTGAAACACCGGTTGAGGCCTGTTTACATGGTCCTCAGAAGTTGATACACTTCTTATCAGGATTTCTCAGTGACATACGCTGAGAATATCAAGATGAGAGGTGCAACGAATGCCCCAACCGGTCGACCAGACTCCCGAAAACACCCCCACACCCCTCGATGTCTGGGGTCGAGACCTCACCGCTGAAGCCCGCCAGGGAAGCCTCGACCCCGTGATCGGCCGCGACGACGAGATCCGTCGGGTCATCCAGGTCCTGTCGCGCCGACGCAAGAACAACCCCGTCCTCATCGGTCAACCCGGCGTCGGCAAGACAGCGATAGCCGAGGGCCTCGCCTCACGCATCATCGAAGGCGACGTGCCGGGCTCGCTCCGCGACCGTCGCGTAATCGCGCTGGACCTCCCCTCCCTCATCGCCGGCACCTCACACCGCGGCGAGTTCGAGGAACGGCTGAAGGCCGTGCTGACCGAGGTCGACGAATCCGACGGCGAGATCATCACCTTCCTGGATGAACTACACACCGTTGTCGGAGCGGGCGCAGCCGAGGGGGCCATGGACGCCGGAAACATGCTCAAGCCGATGCTGGCCCGTGGCCGCCTCCGCATGATCGGAGCCACCACCCTCGACGAGTACCGCAGACACGTCGAATCCGACCCGGCGCTCGAGCGTCGCTTCCAAAAGGTCATGGTCGAACCGCCCGACACCGACGAGACGATCGCAATCCTGCGCGGCCTCAAGGAGCGCTACGAGGTCCACCACGGTGTGCGCATCCAGGACGGCGCCCTCATCGCCGCCTCCATCCTCTCGGACCGCTACATCACAGACCGCTTCCTGCCCGACAAGGCCATCGACCTGATGGACGAGGCGGCCAGCCAGCTGCGCATCGAGATCGACTCGGTGCCGACCGATATTGACATCATCGACCGGCGCCACCGCCAGCTTGAGATCGAGCGCCTGGCGCTGGCCGACGAGTCAAACGACGAGTCAAAGGCACGTCTCGAGGTGCTCGACGCCGAGTTGACCGACCTGGAACAGCAGCTCTCGACCCTGAGAGACAAGTGGCAGACCGAGAAGTCGGCCATCGACGACCTCCGATGCCTGAAGGAGGACCTCGAGGGACTTGCCCAACTTGTCGAACGCGAGGCTGACCTGGAACAGGCGGCCGCTCTCCGCTACGGACGCATCCCAGAACTTGAACAACAGATACTGGAGGCCGGCGAGACCCTTGCAGCCTGCCAGGGCGACGACCCGATGCTCCGCGAAGAGGTACAGGCTGAGGACATCGCCCGGGTCGTAGGAGCCTGGACCGGCATCCCGACCACCCGGCTGCTGGCCAGCGAAGCCGACCGCCTCGTACACCTCGAAGGCGTGCTCTCAGAGCGTGTAATCGGCCAGAGCGATGCCGTCTCAGTAGTGTCCAATGCCCTGCGCCGGAGCAGGTCAGGCCTTGCGGATCCGGGCAGGCCCCTCGGCAGCTTCCTCTTCCTTGGACCCACCGGTGTCGGCAAGACCGAGCTGGCCCGCACCCTCGCCGACTTCCTGTTCGACGACGAACGGTCCCTCGTGCGCATCGACATGAGCGAATACCTCGAGCGCCACTCGGTCTCCCGCCTCATAGGTGCCCCTCCCGGCTACGTCGGCCACGAGGACGGCGGACAACTGACAGAGGCTGTCCGGCGTCGCCCCTACTCGGTACTGCTCCTGGACGAGGTGGAAAAGGCCCACCCTGACGTGTTCGACGTGCTGCTGGCACTGCTGGACGACGGCCGCCTCACCGACGGTCAGGGCCGGACCGTGGACTTCTCCAACACCGTGGTGGTAATGACCTCCAATCTGGTCGGAGATCCGCTGGACGTGTTCAAGCCCGAGTTCGTGAACCGGATCGACGAGATCGTGCGCTTCAACGAACTCCGACCAGCGGACCTTCGCCTCATAGTTGACCGCCAGCTGGACGTCCTAGCCGAGAGGCTCACCGAGCAACGCATCACCCTTGACGTGGATGCCGAGGCCCGGGACCTGCTCGCCGAGGAGGGCTTCGACCCCGCATTTGGTGCCCGCCCACTGAGGCGCGTCATCCAGCGCCGGGTGGCCGACCCGCTGGCGATACGCCTCCTTGACGGCGGCTACGGCGAGGGAGACACCGTCATCGTCGGGGTGGCCGAGGATGAACTCGTCCTGAACTAGCCGTCAGGTGCAGCCGCCGCCTGTTGTCAGGCCTCGACCACCTGGGTCTTGAACATCTTGTCGGTGACCCGCTGGTTCTCGTCGTCCCAGAGAGGCCACAGGTAGTCGATCAACTGGAAGACGTTGATGACGCTGTTGATGAGACCTGGAACGATCCAGCGACCTAGGCCCTTTGCCCCGCCAGGGGCCTCGCCCGTTCCGATGTCTACCAGCCTGATGCCCAGCCTGTTCTTGCCGGGTGTCGTACCGGTGATGCCCTGGCGCCAGCCAAACTTCCAGCCGGCCCACACCATCACAGCGACGCTGGCTCCCACCCCGACGGCGAAGAGCAGCCAGCCGACACCGGACGATCCGCTGTCGGCCTCATCGACCAACGCGAACACCAACCCGACGGTGACCATCACCATGGGTATAAGGGCAGCCAGGAGAAAGATAAGAATGTCGAGGATCAGCGCCTTGGCACGACACCACCATCCGGCGGGAACAAGGGATGCCGGGTCGGCGGCGGGGGTTGAAGGTGGGGCGGGGTTGAAATCGGTCATCTCGGGAACTCCTGTCCTGTGCGTGGCGCCATTGGCACCCGGGTCAGAGGGAAGTCACTTCAACCAAGGATACGGGCCCTACCCGGCTTCCAGTATCTCCGCAGCCAGATCCACAAGGTCCTGCTTCGAGTGGCCCTCATATCGCTCGTCGGCGAGCTCCGCATAGGCCGCACAGAGGGTGTCGCAGGCAGGCCCCTGAATCAGATGATCGGCCATGTCGAAGAGGATCCCGTCCTCCTTGGCTATGTGGGATGTGATCAGGGCGACGAAGTTCGAAGACGCCGTCCGGAGATCCGGCTCCGACCCGCGGATGCCCGCTCGTACCTGTTCAAGCAGTTCCACCATGGCCTGTACCAGCGCACGGCCCTGTTCGTGCTCGTAGAGCATCACCGCTATCGGTCCGGCGTCACGGGACATACCGTGGGCCTCCAGCGCGGGGAAAAGGAGGTTCTCCTCCTTGGAGTGGTGGCAGGCATCGGCAAAGAGTCGAAAGAAGGTCGTGCACCCCTCCACGGTGTCAACCGCAGGCGGCCCACCGGGCGAGTCGATCGCGAGCACCCTGCTGAGGGCATCTGCCACCGACAGGATGAGCTGATGCTCCTCACGGAGCAGGGCAGTCGGTGAAGGGGGTCGGTCAGAAGGCATGCCGGGGCAACCTAGGCCCGGTAGCAACTTGGCGACAACGTTGCCGGTATTTCACGAATGGCGCGACAAGTCGCTCGACGACGCACTCCTGGAGTGTTGCTACATGGTCGAATCCCCTGATTTCGAGACGGTTGCACGCTGGCGCGAGTCCGGCGGCAAGGTGGTCGGCCACTTCCAGGTGGCCTTCCCGGAAGAGGTCGTGCACGCCGCCGGAATGCTCCCCTTCAAGATGCGAGGCGCCCCGCTGGAACCAAACCTCGCCGACTCGCGCTTCGGTTCCTACCTCTGCTCGATCCTCAAGACCTCACTCGAACTGGTCCTCGACGAGAGGATCCACCTGGACATGTTCGTCTCCCATCCCATCTGCGACACCGCCCGCAACCTGGCAACAATATGGGGACGCAATTTCGACTATCCGTGCCAGATCCTCTACCTCCCCCAGAACCCGAACTCGGCCGGAAGCGTCGAGTACCTGCGCCACGAGTACGACAGGATGAGGAAGATCGCCGAAGACGTATCCGGTAGGGCAATCACCGACGCCGCAACTGAGGTTCGCCGTCAGTTAGAGACGCCTTATTCGATGCGCAGGCCCGAGAGGGCACGGGCAATCACCAACTGCTGGATCTGCTCGGTGCCCTCGAAGATGTCGTAGATCTTGGCGTCCCGGTGCCAGCGCTCCACCGGGTGGTCGGTTACGTAACCGGCGCCACCCAGTATCTGCATTGCCCTCTCGGTTGTCCAGACCGCCACCCGGCCCGCCTTCAGCTTGGCCTTGGAACCCTCGGCCTCGACGAAACCACCCTGCCTTGCCAACCACGCGGCACGCCAGACGAGCATGCGGGCAGCGTCGATCTCGGTTGCCATGTCAGCCAACATGAACGAGATTGCCTGATTCTGGATAATCGGCCGACCGAACTGCACCCGCTCCTTGGCGTAGTCGCGCGAGTACTCAAATGCCGCCCGTGCCACACCAACGGCCTGTGCGCCGACCGATGGCCTTGTCGACTCGAAGGTCTGCATGGCCGCCTGTGAGTTGCCTCGTTTGCCCTCCCTGACCCGAGCCAGACGAGCGTCCAGCTTTTCCTTTCCGCCAAGCAGGCAACTGCCGGGCACCCTCACATCATCCAGGATGACCTCGGCTGTGTGGCTGGCCCGAATGCCGTGCTTGGAGAACTTCTGGCCCTGAGAGAGGCCGGAGGTCCCCGGTGGAATGACGAACGAGGCATGGCCCCGGCTCTTCAGTTCAGGGTCGACCACCGCCACGACCACGTGGACGTCGGCGATGCCACCATTGCTGATCCAGGTCTTTACACCGTTGATGACCCACTCGTCGGCAGCCTCGTCGTACACCGCCCGGGTGCGAATGGCAGACACATCTGACCCTGCGTCCGGCTCCGAGGCGGCGAACGCCCCCAACTTGACGTCATCGGCGCTGCCGTAGCACTGCGGCACCCACTCCATCACCTGCTCCTGGGTTCCGGCAGCGGCTATTCCCGCGGCGGCCAGGCCGGATCCCATGATGGCCATACCGATACCAGCGTCGCCCCAGAAGAGCTCCTCGATGGCCACGATCAGGTTCAGGCCGGTGTCGTCGTTGAACATGCCGTCAGCCAGAAACTCCCACCCGTAGAGGCCGATCTTGGCTGCCTCCTGAATTATCGGCCAGGGGACCTCCTCGCGGCGATCCCACTCCTCGGCAGCCGGACGAATCACGTCGACGGCGAACTCATGAACCCAGTCGCGCAACTGGACCTGGTCTTCGTTCAGCTCAAGGGAGAAGTCGGCCATCCCGGGATCCTCGCAGGTAGGAGATTGATTGTCCGCAGACGCTACCGACCGGTAACCGTGGCTTCCTCACCGGCCGGCTGTCCTACCAACAAGATGGCCGTCGCTGCAAGGAGAGCACCGACCAGATATGGCGCACCCGTCGCGACCTGTCCGAAGAGGACACCGGCGCCGAGAGGCCCCACAATCCGTCCGAGAGCACCGGCGCTCTGCTGGAGGCCCAGCGCAGCGCCCCTTGCATCTTCTCCGACGGTTTCGACCGTGGCTGCCGACAATGTCGGGCCGAACAGTCCCTGGCCAAGGACCAGCAACAACAGGGCCACCGTCAGGCCGACCCACGCCCCACCGAGTGCCAGCACGAGCATCCCGCACGACACGAACAAGAGCGAGATCCGTAGGGCACCGCTGGTACCGAGGCGATCATTTGCAGGCCCGACAAGTCGCGTGTGAACCACAACCATGACCAGACCGATCGAGGCGAACAGCCCGTAGATGGATGGGTCGTCCAGTTGCGGGAAGCGCCGATCCACCAGCATGGCGAAGGTCGACTCGAAGCCGGCGAAGCCGGCCATCCCGACGAATGCCAACAGGGCCAGTCGCCTCATCGCCGGGCCGGCACCGCCCAGCGCTGCCAGCGGTCCCAGATGGTGGGCGTCAGACACAGCACCGACCCGGGACCCGGACGGCAGGCGCACCAACGCCACCAGGGCGTTCAACGCTGCAAGGCCGGCCGCCACGTAGAACGGAAGCTCCCGGCTCCCCAATGCCGCCAGAGATCCGATCAGCGGCCCGATCACAAACCCGAGGCCGAACGCCGCCGCCAGCAGGCCGAGCAGTCGCGGACGGTCCGCCGGCTCGGCCAGGTCGGCCACCGCGGCCTGACCGACCGCGTATGAGGACCCCGACGCCCCGTCGAGAGCCCGCCCAAGGAAAAGGACCCACAGTGCTCCGGCCAGGCCGGTAACGAGGCTCCCGGCCGCCGACCCGACTAGGGCGACGATAAGTACGGGCTTGCGCCCGATCCTGTCAGAGAGGCGACCCCAGAGCGGGGCCGCAGCCATCTGGGCAGCCGAGAAGGTAGCCAACACCGCTGTGGCGACAGCTGGGGAAGCACCAAAGTCCTCCGCATAGAGAGGTAGGACAGGTATCACAATTCCAAAACCGACGAGATCCATGGCGACCGTGGTCCACACGACCCAGAATCCCGGCGGTCGCCTGCCTCGATGATCGGAGCGCTTCCCCACGGCGGCGCAGGCTACCTGTCGGTTGACGGCCTGCTCCTCCCCGTTGGTCTGCAGGAGGCCCGGGGTACACCGCTAGCCTCTGACCGCCATGACTGACCCATCCGGATCAAAGAGAGCGATCCCCGACAAGCCGACCCTGGAGGGTCTTGAGGCACGCTGGGATGCCGTCTGGGAGGCATCTGGCACCTACACGTTCGACCGCACTAAGGACCGCAACCAGGTCTTCTCGATCGACACGCCACCCCCGACGGTGAGCGGCTCGCTACACGTGGGCCACGTGTTCTCCTACACCCACACCGACACCGTCGCCCGCTACCGACGCATGCGCGGCGACGAGGTCTTCTACCCGATGGGTTGGGACGACAACGGCCTGCCGACCGAACGCCGGGTCCAGAACTACTACGGGGTCCGCTGCGACCCGTCGCTCCCCCACGACCCGGCCTTTGAGCCGCCATCTGATGCCGGTGACCCGAAGGCCATCAAGAAGCGCCGCGAGATCAACATCAGCCGTCGCAACTTTGTGGATCTGTGCCACAGGCTCACCGCCGAGGACGAAAAGGCCTTCGAGGAACTCTGGCGCCACCTTGGCCTCTCGGTGGACTGGTCCCAGACCTATGCCACGATCGACGAGCGCAGCCAGCGCCTGGCACAACGGGCCTTCCTCGGAAACCTGGCACGCGGCGAGGCCTACCAGATGGAGGCACCGTCGCTCTGGGACGTCACGTTCCGAACGGCAGTGGCCCAGGCCGAGCTGGAGGACCGCGACAGGCCGGCCGCCTACCACCGGCTGGCCTTCCACAGGCCCGACGGTTCTGACCTGCACATTGCAACCACCCGCCCCGAGCTGCTGGTCTCGTGTGTGGCCCTTGTCGCCCACCCCGACGACGACCGCTACAAGCCACTCTTTGGCCAGACGGTCACCACCCCGGTGTTCGGTGTGGAGGTACCCGTACATGCCCACGAGCTGGCCGATCCCGAAAAGGGAACCGGCATCGCCATGATCTGCACCTTTGGCGACACGACAGACGTCATCTGGTGGCGCGAGCTTGACCTACCGGTGTCGGCGGTCATCGACCGGTCGGGCCGCTTCACGGCCGAAGCCCCGGCCTGTGTCGAGACCGAGGCAGGCCTGGCTGCATACGAACGACTAGCGGGAAAGACCGTCTTCTCCGCACAGGAGGAGATGGTCGCCATCTTGAACGAGACCGGCGAGGTCGTCGGCGAGCCGGAACCGATCACCCACCCGGTCAAGTTCTTCGAAAAGGGAGACAGGCCGCTCGAGATCGTGACGAGCCGCCAGTGGTATATAACCAACGGCGGCCGAAACCCCGACCTCCAGGCCGCCCTCATCGCCCGTGGCGACGAGATCACCTGGCACCCGCCCTACATGCAGGCCCGCTACACCAACTGGATCGAGGGCCTCAACGGCGACTGGCTTATCAGCAGGCAACGCTTCTTCGGGGTGCCGTTGCCGCTCTGGTATGCCCTCGACGAATCGGGAGAACCGGTCTACGACGAGCCGATCACCCCCGATACGACCGACCTCCCCATCGACCCGTCCAGCGACACCGCTCCCGGCTACAGCGAGGAACAGCGAGGCCAACCCGGTGGCTTCATGGGCGACCCCGACGTGATGGACACCTGGGCCACCTCGTCGCTCTCCCCCCAGATCGCCTGTGGCTGGGACGGCGACGACGACCTCTTTGCCCGGACCTACCCGATGGACATGCGCCCTCAGGCCCACGACATCATCAGGACCTGGCTTTTCTCGACCGCTGTGAGATCCCACCTCGAGGAGGACGTCGCCCCCTGGCGCCACTGCGCCCTGAGCGGCTGGGTCCTAGACCCGGACCGAAAGAAGATGTCCAAGTCCAAGGGCAACGTGGTGACACCGATGGGCCTGCTGGAGCAGTACGGCTCAGATGCCGTGCGCTACTGGGCGGCCAGCGGGCGGCCCGGAACCGACACAGCGTTCGACGACGGAAAGATGAAGATCGGGCGGCGTCTGGCCATCAAGATCCTCAACGCCAGCCGGTTCGTGCTGGGCTTCGGCACCGACTCCGACCAGCCCGTCACAATCGACCCTTCCCTCATCACCAACCCGTTGGACCGGGCGATGCTGGCCGGACTGGCAGATCTCGTCGACGAGGCCACATCGGCCTTCGATGGATTCGACTACGCCCGCTCGCTGGAGCGCACCGAGACCTTCTTCTGGTCCTTCACCGACGACTACGTCGAGCTCGTGAAGAACCGTGCCTACGAAGGTGACGAGGAAGGTGCTCAGTCCGCCCGCAACGCCCTCCGCATGGCGCTGTCCACGATGCTGCGCCTGTTCGCCCCGATCCTTCCTTTCGTCACCGAAGAGGTCTGGGCCTGGTGGCAGGAGGGCTCCATCCACCGACAGTCCTGGCCCGACGCCGACGAGATCCGTACCGCGGCTGCAGGTGCAGACAAGGTGACAGCCGACGTCGCCGCGGCTGCACTGGCCGAGCTACGCAAGCACAAGACCAATGCCAAGCGCTCGCTCGTCACCCCTGTCGTGGCTGCCACGATCACCGACACCACCGAGAGGTTGGACGTGTTGCGACCGGTTCTGGCCGACGTGGCTGCCGCCGCACGTGCCGAACACCTTGACCTGGCCGAAGGACCGTCGCTCTCGGCCGAGGTCGAATTGGAAGCGGCGCCCGAATAGCACCTGCCGGGCGGCGCGCTGTCAGACTGCCGCCATGGACACTCCCGCATTTGAACACCTGCTGATCACCTGTGACGGCAGACGCGCCACCCTCACCCTGAACCGCCCCGACAGCCTCAACTCCCTCACCAACGAGGTGATGGCCGAGATAGTCGCCGCTGCCGACTGGTTCGACCATCAGCCGGACCTGCGCGTGGTCGTGGTGGACGGTGCCGGTCGTGCCTTCTGCGCCGGCTTCAACGTGAACGAGTTCAGGGACGACATGCCGCAGTCTCCGGCCGGGGGCCGCATTCCCGCCGACACTGGTCGCCTCATGGCCGACGCCCTGGAACGCACGACACCTGTGCTCATCGCCCGACTCCACGGCCACGTGGTAGGTGGTGGCCTGGTGCTGGCAGCGGCATGTGACCTCCGCGTCGCGGCTGATGACTCCAACTTCTTCATACCCGAGGTGGACCTGGGCATTCCGCTGGCGTGGGGAGGCATCCCGCGTCTGGTCCGTGAAATCGGACCGGCCCTCACAAAGGAACTCGTTATGACCTGTCGCCCCTTCGACGCCGCCGAGGCGAAGGCGGCCGGCTTTGTGAACCGGGTGGTGCCCGCAGCCGAGCTGGACGCAGCGGTCGACTACCTGGCTGAAGAGGTTGCCTCCCGGCCACGCCTGGCGGTCCTCGCTACAAAGGCCCACGTAAACGCTGTCACCAGCCAGATGGTCGGCACCGGCCGGGCGTGGTCCGACGGTGACGGTCTCGGTGCTGCACTACGTGATCCAGAGGCACGGGCAGCCCAGGCCGCCTACCTGGGGAAAATACAGGGCGCCAAACGCTCATAGGGGCTGACAGACCAGTGACCGTCGCCGACCGCATCTTCGTCAACGCCGGCTTCAACACGCTCGACCCGGCCCACCCCACCGCCGAGGCGCTCGCCTCGTGGCAGGGCCGAATCCTGGCCGTCGGCGACAGGCACGATGTCGAGGCCTTCTCCGGATCGGGAACAGAGACCGTCGACCTCGGTGGGGCAACCGTTCTTCCGGGGTTCATCGAGACCCACATGCACCCCCTCCTTGCCGGAGTGCAGATGACGGCCCCGCAGATCGGCACGCCGCCGTGCCGGTCGATCGCGGAGGTTGTCGTCGCCCTGCGGGAATGGGCCGACAAGACACCTATGGGTGAGCCGATTCAGGCGTGGGGTTACGACGACAGCCTCATCGACGACAACCGACACCTGACGCACCACGATCTGGACGAGGCGACCACCAACCACCCTGTTCTCATCCGCCACATCTCCGGGCACCTCTCGTACGCAAACTCGGCGATGCTGGCAAGAGCCGGTGTTGACGACTCTGTCGATGATCCACCCGGCGGTGCGTTCATCCGCGATGCAGAGGGTCACCTAACCGGCGAAATGCACGAGACGGCCAACTTCAACGTGGCGTCCTCGATCCCGCCGGCCACCGTTGACGAGTTGATTGCCGGGGCGAAGGCCATCTCGAACCGCTGCCTTGAGCGCGGCGTCACCAGCACCACCGACGCCGCTGTCATGTACCCGACCATGTACAGCGCCTACCAGCAGGCAATCGAGTCAGGTGACCTTCGCATACGGGCACGGCTGTTCCCGATGTGGAGTACAGCCGACCAGATCCCGTTCCGTACGGGCCTCGGTGGTGACCGGCTCTCGCTGGGGGCGATGAAGTTCATCAGCGACGGGTCAATCCAGGGGTACACGGCCTGTCTCTGCAAGGGGTACTACGACCGCCCCGACGTCATGGGAACCGAGGTCATCTCCGCCTCCGAGCTGATCGACCTCGTCACGGATGCACACCTGAAGGGCTGGCAGGTTGCCATCCACACCAACGGCGACCAGGCGATCGACAACGCACTGGATGCCATCGAGGCTGCCCTTGAGAACACACCCAGAGCCGACCACCGTCACCGCCTGGAGCACGTACAGATGGCCAGAGAGGACCAACTCGAGCGCATGGCCAGGCTGGGTGTGCTGGCATCGGTCTTTGCCAACCACGTCTGGTACTGGGGCGACCGCCACCGCGACCGCTTCCTCGGCCCGGAGCGGGCCGAGCGCATCGATCCCCTGGCCAGCTTTGCAGAACACGGCATCCCCCATGCGTTGCACTGCGACGCCCCGGTCACCCCGATAGATCCGCTGTTCACGATCTGGACAGCGGTTACCAGGACCACCCGCGATGGCGACGTGCTGGGTCCACAGCAGCGAGCAAGCATCGAGGCCGCCGTTGCCGGCTACACCAGCTCAGCGGCCTACCTGAACATGGAGGAACACGAAAAGGGAACCCTCGGGGTCGGCAAACTGGCAGACCTCGTGGTGCTCGGCGACGACCCCTTCACGGTTGAGCCAGACGCAATCAGGGACATTCCGGTTCAAGCGACCGTCGTTGGTGGCTCCATCGAGTTCTCTGCCTGACAGTTCAGCAGCGGATCTGGTCGCCGGGCTTGTCAGGTGCCGGACGGTGAAGCACGGCACCGGTGAGGGTGATTACCGCCACCTCGCCGTCGGCAACCCCCTCGCCATCGAGGAGCATGCTGTAGTCACCGGGCTCGGGCGCCGGAAACACCAGGGTCAACGGTGCAGGGGTAGCCAGGTTGGCCAGGGTGCCTGTGCCGGGTGTGCAGCGGATCGCCTCGCCGTCCCAGACCACGGGAACGTGGACGATCTTCGGGGTTCTGTCACCACCCACGGTCACCACGAACGCCGCGTTGCCGTACTCGACGAGCCGCTCGGGAAGTTCTTCAGAATCGACTGGATGACTCATGGTCGAACACTAACCGCCGACAGGTGACCTGCGAAAATCAACCGGAACTGGACTATGTGCACGTTTTTTCACTAGATTTCCCTGCATGCACACGTTCAAGATGGGAGAAGCAGCGCACCTGCTAGGAGTCAGCCCTGACACGATCAGGCGCTGGGTCGACGCAGGCCGCCTCACCGCAAACCGGACCGAAGGCGGCCACCGCCTCGTGGACGGCGCCGACCTGGCCCGACTGGCACAGGAACAAGCTGAGGATTCCGGAGGGACCGGCGCCACCCTGTCGGCACGCAACCGCTTCACCGGGCTCGTCACGAAGGTGCAGCGTGACGGCGTCATGGCACAGGTCGAGATCCAGGCCGGCCCGCACCGCATCGTGTCGCTCATCTCCGCCGAGGCGGTCGATGACCTGGGCCTCGAACCCGGTGTGCTGGCCGTTGCCATGGTGAAGGCAACCAACGTGGTCGTGGAACGGCCCCGGTGAGGGGTCTGTTCGTGGCTCTCCTGTTCGCCTCGACTCTCTCGTGTGGAGGGCGGACGGGAGACGACCTCACCGTCTTCGCCGCCTCATCGCTGGCCGACGTGCTCCCCGATCTGGCTGCGGAGTTCGAGAACCAGACTGGAACCACGATCACCGCAGTGTTCGCAGGCTCAAACCACCTGGCTGCCCAGCTGCGCGACGGTGCGCCCGCCGACGCGTTCCTGACGGCCGACGCCCAACTACTCGAGCAGGTCGAAGCTAGGGAGCGACCGCTCGCCTTCGCCGCCAACCGGCTTGTTGTGGCTGTGCCAAGGGGAAATCCGGCAGGGGTTTCAAGCCTCGTAGACCTGACTCGAGGCGACCTGCGGGTGGTCATCTGTGCTGCGACCGTTCCCTGTGGAGCCGCCACCTCGGAGATGAATACGATCATCAACGCCGACTCACACGAGACCAGCGTCCGGGCGGTGCTCTCCCGACTCTCCCTGGGCGAAGCCGACGTGGGCATCGTCTACGCCACAGATGTGGCCTCGAGACATGATGTCCAGAGCGCCTGGAACCAGCCGGAAACCTGCCCCTGCGTGACCTACACGGCGGGCGCCATGACCTACCGGGCACTTCCGTTCCTGGCGTTTCTGGAATCGCCTTCCTCTCAGGAGATCCTCTCCATGCACGGGTTCGCCACCGAGGCGCCTGGCTGATGCGCGCTCCACGCCCGGTCCTGGCCACCGCAACGCTCGGCGTTGGATTCATCGCCCTTCCGGTGGTCGGCCTGCTCCAACGCACCCCCTGGTCATCGCTTGACGACCTGTTGAGCCGCGAGAGCGTCATCCGGCCCCTCCTGCTGTCGCTACTTGTGAGCGTCATCGCAGCACTGGTCACGGTGCTGCTCGGGACTCCGCTGGCCTGGACCCTCGCCAGGGTCGACATGCCCGGCCGGCGCATCATCAGGGCATTGATCCTCCTCCCCATGGTGCTGCCACCCGTTGTCGGAGGCACCGCCCTGCTGTTCGCACTCGGTCGACGTGGCCTCGTCGGCCAGTGGCTTGAACGGTGGTTCGGCCTGACCCTTCCGTTCACAACCGCCGGAGCGGTCGTGGCTGCCGTGTTCGTGTCGCTGCCGTTCTACGTGATCGCCGTCGAGACCGCCCTCGAGTCGAGCACCGACGACCTGGAGCAGATGGCAGGCACCCTGGGAGCCGAGCCCATGAGGGTGCTGCGCCGGATCACGCTTCCCCGGCTCCTTCCCGCCATGGGAGCCGGAATGGCGCTGGCCTGGGCACGGGCCCTGGGCGAGTTCGGCGCCACCATCACCTTTGCAGGCAACCTGCCTGGTCGCACCCAGACCCTCCCGTTGGCCACCTTTCTGGCCCTCGAGTCAGACCCCGAGGAGGCCCTTGCCCTCAGCCTTGTGATGCTCGTCGTGTCGCTGGCAGTGCTCATTCCAATGCGTGACCGGTGGCTTCCAGGTAGAAGGCCGGAGCAGTGAGCGCAATCCACCTTGCCGGCACGGCACACACGGGCGATCTGGAACTTGAGGTGGGCCTGAGCGTCGAACCAGGTGAGACGGTCGCCCTCCTGGGTCCCAACGGCGCAGGCAAGACGAGCCTGCTACGCGTCCTCACGGGCCTGCTGCCGCTGAGCAGCGGGCACCTGAATCTGTCCAACCATGCAACAGACATACCCGAAGCAGGGGTGTTCGTGGAACCACACAGGCGACCCATCGGATGGGTCCCCCAGGACCGACTCTTGTTCCCACACCTCACCGTCAGACAGAACGTCGGTTTCAGCCCGCGCTCCACACCGGAGCGCGTCGGGCAGCTCCTCGAGTCGCTTAGCATCTCCGACCTGGCTGCGAAGAGGCCCGATGAGTGCTCCGGCGGCCAGGCCCAGCGGGTGGCGCTGGCGCGGGCTATTGCCGCCGAACCAGAGATTCTTCTGCTTGACGAGCCCTCAGCCGCCCTGGACATCGACTCAAAGCACCTGATCAACAGCCTCCTGGAGGACCATGGCGACCGGGCCACCCTGCTGGTGACACACGACCCTGTCGAAGCAGCCACCATGGCCGACCGGATCGTCATCCTCGAAAACGGCCGGGTAACCCAGTCGGGAAACCTGGCTGACGTACGAACCAGGCCGCTAACCCGCTACGCGGCCTCCCTTGCAGGGTTGAACACGATCGCCGCCAGAGCCACTGGGAACACGGCCACGACAGAAGACGGTGTCGTGGTGGTTCTCGGCGAGCCAGCCAGCGGACCGGTCCAACTGGTCGTTCCACCCGTTGCCGTGGCCCTCCATCGCTCTGCGCCCGATGGCAGCCCCCGAAATGTGTGGGAGGCGACCGTCACCGAACTCCAGCCAGCCTTCGACCGGGTGCGCGTCGTGCTGACCGGCCCCCTCCCCATCGTGGCCGAGGTAACCCCGGCATCCGTCGATGCGCTCTCACTGGCTCCCGGTGTCACCGTGTGGGCCGCAGTCAAGGCAACCGAGATCAGCGCGCACCCGGCGTAGCCTCAGGTTCATGACAGACGAGAACGCTCCCGGATCAGCCCTCGACCGCTTCCGACTGGACGACAGGGTCGCCATCGTCACCGGAGCAAGCTCCGGCCTCGGCGAGCGGTTTGCGAAGGTACTTGCCGGCGTCGGAGCCAGGGTGGTCCTGACCGCACGTCGCGCTGACCGCCTCGAGGCGCTCGCCGCCGACCTGCCGGATTCGCTCGTCGTGGCCGTCGACGTAGCCGACCCCGACGGACCCCAGCACCTCATCGACACGACCATCGACCACTACGGACGCCTCGACGTGCTCGTCAACAACGCCGGCATCTCACGGGTACTGCCCGCTGTCGACGATGACATCGAAGGCTTCCGCCGTGAGCTCGAGGTCGACCTGATCGCCCCCTACGAGCTGGCCCGACGGGCCGCACGCTGGTGGATTGCCAACGACCACCCGGGCGTTGTGGTGAACCTGGGTTCGATCCTCGGCGAGGGATCAGGCGGCAGGCTACGGGTACCCGGCTATACGGCTGCCAAGGGCGGCCTCCACAACCTGACCCGTGAGCTGGCGACCCAGTGGGCCCGCAAGGGCATCCGGGTCAACGCGCTGGCTCCGGCCTGGTTCGAAACCGAAATGAACAGCGACGACATGTTCCACGACGAGTCAGGCATCGCATACGTTGAGTCCGGAACCCCGATGGGTCGGGGCGGCATGGCCCACGAGCTGGACGGTGCGCTGCTGCTGCTGGCCTCAGACGCCGGCTCCTACATGACGGGGCACATACTGCTGGTCGACGGGGGCTGGACTTCTGTCTAACCATCTCCTCACCAGCTAGGCCACCGCCGGGCCTTGTTCGCTCGCTAGATGCTCGCTCATCAAGACCCGACGCTGGCCTGCCCCACACAACGGAAGTCACCAACCCCCTCTCCGTTTTGCCAAGGTCGAGACCCGACACTGGCCTCTCCGACACAAGGGGCAGTCACCAACCCCCTCTCCGTTTTACCAGGATCAAAACCCGACGCTGGCCTGCCCCACACAACGGAAGTCACCAACCCCCTCTCCGTTTTGCCAAGGTCGAGACCCGACACTGGCCTCTCCGACACAAGGGGCAGTCACCAACCCCCTCTCCGTTTTACCAGGATCAAAACCCGACGCTGGCCTGCCCCACACAACGGAAGTCACCAACCCCCTCTCCGTTTTGCCAAGGGTGCGGACCGTCGAGCTCGCCTCGACGGCCGTACCCGGCGATGGCCCCGGTGGAGAGGGCCGACCAGAAGCCCGGCTAGAGCCCGAGGGCGTCTTTCAGAAAAGCCAACTGAACCAGCAGGAGGTTCTCGGCGACCTCTTCCTGGGGCGTCATATGGGTCACGCCCGAGAGCGGCAACACGCTGTGAGGCCGACCGGCCTCCAGCAGGGCCCGTGACAGGGCGAGGGTGTGGGCCGCCACCACGTTGTCGTCAGCCATGCCGTGGATGAGGAGCAGCGGCCGGGTGAGCGACGCTGCCCCGGCGCACAGGTCCGTCAACTCGTAGGCCTCGGGGTGGGCCTCCGGGTGGCCCAGGTAGCGCTCGGTGTAGTGCGTGTCGTACAGACGCCAGTCCGTAACGGGAGCCCCCGCCACCGCGACGTGGAACACGTCAGGGCGTCGCAGAACCGCAAGTGCCGCCAGGTAGCCGCCGAACGACCACCCCCTGATCGCGACCCGCGACAGGTCCAACCGGTTGTCCTCAACTGCGAGAGCCTCGAGGGCCTCCACCTGATCGTCGAGCACCGGCCCGGCAAGATCACCGGCCACGGCCCGTTCCCAGACCGGACCGCGCCCCGGCGTGCCCCGTCCGTCAGCGACCACCACGGCGAAACCCATGTCGGCAAACCACTGTGATGTCAGGAACTGGGAACGGGTCCGCTGAACACGCTGTGCGTGGGGCCCACCGTAGGGGTCGACCAGAACCGGCAGGGGCGAACCGTCGTGGTCGGTGGGAAACAGCACGGCTGACCTGATGCCACGCTCACCGACGACGTGAAAGTCGGGGGTGGGTGTCACGAGAGACTCCTCGGCCAGCGAGGCCACCAGGTGACCTGAGACCTCAAGCGACGTCCCGCCCATGCCTGACCGCGACACAGCCACGACGCCACCGCCGACAACAGCCGAATGCACGCCACCGCCACCTGACACAACCTCAACCGAACCGTCACGTCCCACCCTGACGACATCCACGTCGACCGGATCGGTTGAGGCTGAGACCAGCACACCATCGTCTTGAATGCCCAGAACGGACCTGATCTGGAGACCATCGGACGAGAGCGTCTCACCGTTGATGACCAGGCAGCGTGTGTCACCACGATCCTCGACGGTCAGAAGCGAACCGTCCCACCACCGAGGGGTTCCGGGAACAAGCTCAACCCAGTGATCGTCGGTGACCCTGTAACGCTCTGTGACCTGGCCCGTCACCTGATCCACCGTCAGAACCACCAGGGTGCGCTGGTCGCGGGTCTGCACCGTGAGGGTCAGAGGTTCGCCCGAAACCCAACGCACGCCGGCCAGGTACTCGAACTCTGCATCCGGTCCACCGCCCCAGTCGACATCGGTGGCTGATCCGTCGAGGGAGACCAGGGACAGCGTCACCTCGGCGTTGGTGCTCCCTGCAGCCGGATAGCGAACCTGACGTGGCGGCGAACCCGGATCCACCGGCGATGCGATCCACCACCGGTCGACTCCCGCAACATCGACACGTGCCGCCAGGATCTGCTCGCTGTCCGGAGACCACCAGTGGCCCCGGGTGCGGCCCATCTCCTCGGCGGCCACGAACTCCGCCGATCCCCACGAGACCGTGTCGGTCGCTCCGCCGATGAGACGATGGTCCCCGACCGGTCCGGTTGTCCTGATTCCCCGACCTGAGACATAGGCAACCGACATGCCGTCAGGTGAGATCCGCGGGTCGTATGCGTCGCCTGAGGATGACATCTCCACCACGCGGCCGTCGCCGGCCAGGTCTACGAGGAAGACCCGGCCACCTAGAGCGAAGCAGGCACGCGAAAGATCGGGCAGCGTGTCGTAGGCAACAATCCCTGAACCTGTCTCGCGTGCCCGCTCCCTGCGCGCCTGCTCGGCGTCGGGCACCCCTTGTGGGTCGCCCGAAAGCAACACCTCCGGGTCCGCCACCAGCCGCTCGACTCCTGTGGCCGGGTCCAGCGACCAGAGACAGTTGACCGGATCGTCGCCACCGGCTGAGCGAAGGAACAGAACCCGGTCGCCATTACCGGAGACGGAAACACTGCGCGGCGAGCCACAGGTGAACCGACGCGTACGCGCCGACTGCCTCGGAAAGGTGTCACCCACCCGGGCCCGCTTCAACCGGCTCCAGCCTTGCCGTGAAGTGCCTCAACCATGGTGCCTGCTCCACGATGCGGTATCCACCGATCGATCCCGCCCTGGCGGCCACGTCGAGCACCACCTCGGCCACGTAGTCAATGTGGCTCTGGGTGTACATCCGGCGGGGAATAGCGAGGCGCACCAACTCCATGCCTGCAGCCTTCTCGGTGCCGTCCTCCATGGGAACGCCGAATGCGAGCGACCCCAGTTCGACTCCGCGCACGCCACCCTCACGGTAGAACTCCACAGCCAGGGAGTGCGCCGGGTACTCGTGGGGTGGGATGTGTGGAAGAAGTGCTCTGGCATCTACGTACACGGCATGGCCGCCAGCCGGCTGAACGGTCGGTACCCCACCTGCCAGGACCTTCTCGGCCAGGTACTCCACCGACCGCGTCCGGTAGCGGAGGTAGTCCTCGTCAAGCACCTCCTCGAGCCCCTGGGCCACGGCCTCGAGGTCATAGCCGGCCATCCCCCCGTAGGTCGGAAAGCCCTCGGTGAGAATGAGGAGGTTGCGGGACTCGACTGCCAGGCGTTCGTCGTTGAGTGCAAGGAAGCCACCGATGTTGGCCAGACCGTCCTTCTTTGCCGACATCGTGCACCCGTCGGCCAACGAGAACATTTCCTGTGCGATCTGCTTCGGCGTCCGGTCCGCGTAGCCCTCCTCGCGGGTCTTGATGAACCAGGCGTTCTCGGCGAAACGGCAGGCATCCAGGAAGAACGGGATCTCATACTCATCGCAGATGCCGCGAACGCCCTTCAGGTTCGCCATCGAGACAGGCTGTCCGCCAGCAGCGTTGTTGGTGACCGTCACCATTACAAGCGGTATCCGGTCGGCGTCGGCCTCAAGCGAATCACGCAGCGCATCCAGGTCCATGTTGCCCTTGAAGGGCGCAACGTGGGACGGCACCAACCCGTCGGCATGAACAAGATCCCTGGCTTCGGCACCTCGGTACTCGACGTTGGCCCTCGTCGTGTCGAAGTGGCTGTTATTGACGACGACCTGTCCCTCATCGACCATTGCCGAAAAGAGGATCTTCTCAGCGGCACGCCCCTGGTGGGTGGGAATCACGTGGCCAAAGCCCGTGATGTCCTTCACCACCTCCTCAAACCTGAAAAACGACCGACTCCCGGCATACGACTCGTCGCCCAGCATCATCCCGGCCCACTGCTTCGTGGACATAGCGCCAGTGCCGGAGTCGGTGAGAAGGTCGATTATGACCTCCTCGGCCCTCAACCCGAAGAGATTGAAGTCGACCCTCCTCAGGGCCTCTTCACGCTCATCTCTTGAGGGCATCGAGATTGCTTGGACGGTGTGAACCCGGAACGGTTCGATGATCGGTCGCTTGCCCACTGCTGTTCTCCCCTGTAATGCCCCACCGGGGCGAACGGTACAGGGCCGGGTTGGTTCAGGAACGCGGCTTGAACCAGAATCCAGCCGTGCAACTTGGACTTGTCTGGGGCTACTGGGGTGCCCGACCACCATCCGATCTGGTGTCATTGACACAGGAGGCGGAGAGGCTCGGGTACGACACGGTTTGGAGCGCCGAGTCGTGGGGTTCAGACGCCTTCTCACCCCTCGTCTACCTTGCCGCCCACACCGAGCGCATCAGGTTGGGAACCGGCATCATCCAGATGGCTGCCAGGACCCCGACCGCCACGGCGATGCACGCCGTCACCCTGGACCACCTCTCCAACGGCAGGCTGATCCTGGGCCTCGGTGTGTCCGGACCCCAGGTGGTCGAGGGCTGGTACGGCCAACCCTCCAATCGACCCCTGGCCCGTACCCGAGAGTACGTCGAGGTCCTGCGATCGGCATTCGCCCGGGAGAACCACCTCTCCTACGACGGCGAGTTCTACCAGCACCCCTACACAGGCGAGGGTTCCCAGGGTCTGGGCAAGCCGCTCAAGGTGATGACGCACCCCCTCCGATCCGACATTCCGATCTTCATCGGCGCCGAGGGCCCGAAGAACGTCACCCAGACCTGCGAAATAGCCGATGGTTGGCTGCCGCTGTACTACTCCCCCTACCGGCCCGAGGTCTACGCCGACGACATTGCCGGGCGTTCCGACGACTTCGAGATCGCCGTCTACGTGGTCCTACAGGTGACCGACGACGTCGAGGCGGGCCTCATTCCGGTCAAGACCAGCATCGCCCTCTACATAGGCGGTATGGGGGCCAAGGGCCAGAACTACCACACACGCCTGATGGCAAGAATGGGTTTTGAGGAAGAGGCTCTCCGCATCCAGGACCTGTTCCTGGCGGGGAAGCGTGAGGAGGCGGTGGCAGCGGTTCCAACCGAGTTCGCCGATGAGATCAGCCTGGTTGGACCGCCCGAGAGGATTCGTGACCGGCTACAGGTCTGGGAGGAGAGTCCGGTCACCATGTTGAACGTGTCGACGCGCAGCCCCGACGACCTGGGACAGGTCGCCGAGATCGTCCTGGGTTGAGCCCGTTTCCACTGTCCGGATGAACCCCCGTTGACTAGCGTGCGCGCCATGTCGGGGGATAGTGAGGTCAAGGTACGTGCGGCTGTGAGCCGTGGCGTGGGCATGGTCACGTCAATTGAAGATCTCCTCCTGGCGGCGCCCGGTCCCGGGGAGGTACGTGTCGCCATCGACGCCTGCGCCGTCTGCCACTCGGACCTCATGTTCCTCGACGGTGGCTGGTCAATCGACTTCCCGGTGGTCCTGGGCCACGAGGCGGCCGGCCGTGTCGTGGAACTTGGCGAGGGCGTCGACAACGTCGCTGTCGGTGACCGGGTTGTCGTGTCACTGATCCGTGCGTGCGGTGCCTGCCGGGCCTGTCGTCGCGGTCACGACGTCGCCTGCACAGGCGACCTCGCCCTCCGAAATCGGAGCCCACTGTCAGACCTCAACGGCAAACCGGTGACCCACGGCCTCGGAACTGCGGCTTTCGCCGAGCAGGTGGTCGTCCACCGCTCCCAGGTGGCGTCGTTCGCAGACAGCGTGCCGGCCGAGGCGGCAGCACTCCTCGGCTGCGGGGTCCTCACAGGGGTGGGGGCTGTCACCAACACAGCCCGAGTCGGCAAGGGAGATTCCGTGGTCGTAATCGGATGCGGAGGGGTCGGCCTGAGCGTCGTGCAGGGGGCCCGGCTCGCCGGTGCCGATCCGATCATCGCCGTCGACCCCCTGCCTGCCAAACAGGAGGCGGCCCTCAGGTTCGGTGCCACCCATTCCACCGGGCCAGACGGCACCACCGACAGGTTGGTCGAGGCGACCGGTGGCCATCTGGCGGACCACGTGTTCATCACCACTGCGGCACCGGGAGCCTTCGCTGGGGCAACCAGCATGTTGAACCGGATGGGGGCCCTGGTGCTTGTCGGGATCCCAGCCGAGGGAGTGACAGTCGAGATCGACCCGGGCGTGCTTGCCGTGGCAAACCAACGGATCCTGGGTTCCAAGATGGGCACCGCCCGCCTTTGCGAGGATGTTCCCCGCCTGATCGGCCAGTACCAGGCTGGTCTCCTGGACCTGGACGGCATGATCACCTCGACGCACAGCCTCGACGACATCGACACGGCCTTCGACGAGGCACGAAGTGGCGAGGTCATCCGAACGGTCGTCGTCTTCGACCACGCCGACAACGTGAAGGACCCCTCCGGATGAAGGTTGTCGACGTAGAGACCTTCGTTGTCGGCAACCCGCCGCCACGCCACGGTGGCCGCTATTTCATCTTCGTGACCCTCACAACAGATGGCGGGGTCAAGGGTGTTGGTGAGGCGTACGTTGCGACCGTTGGGCCCCACATTGTCGCCGAGATGATTGAGGATGTCGCCGAGCGCTTCCTCGTGGGTGAGAGCCCCTTTGACATCGAGTCCTTCTGGCGCCGTTCTCTGGGAAGCGGATACTCCCTGCGACCCGATCCCACCCTGTGTGGGGTGATCAGTGCTCTGGAGATCGCCTGCTGGGACCTCATCGGCAAGGAGACCGGCCGCCCGGTCCACGACCTTCTGGGTGGGCGGGTGCACGAGGGCCTGCGTTCCTACACCTATCTCTACCCGCAGGGCGAGGACGCCTACGCACCCAAGGACGGACCAAACCTCTACACCGATCCTGAGTTGGCGGCAGAGCAGGCGGTTCGCGAGGTGGAGCGCGGCTTCACCGCGGTGAAGTTCGATCCGGCCGGTCCCTACACGGTGTTTGACGGCCGCCAGCCCTCCCTCGAGCGCCTAGACCTGTCAGAGCGCTACACGGCGGCCATCAGGGATGCCGTCGGCGATCGGGCCGACCTGCTGTTCGGCACCCACGGACAGTTCACCCCATCAGGTGCGCTGCGCATGGCCCGACGTCTCGAGTCCTACGACCCTCTCTGGTTCGAGGAACCTGTCCCACCAGATGATGTCGAGGGTATGGCAAGGGTGGCCGCCGGAACGACGATTCCGATAGCCACGGGCGAACGACTGACCACCACTTCCGAGTTCGCATCGGTGCTGCGTGCGGGTGCCGCCTCGATCCTGCAACCCAACCTGGGAAGGAGCGGCGGGATCCTGCAGGGAAAGAAAATCGCCTCGATGGCCGAGGTGCACCAGGCCCTGCTTGCACCCCACTGCTACTGCGGGCCAGTGGTTGCCGCCGCGAACATCGCGCTTGCAACCTGTTCACCCAACTTCCTGATCCTGGAGTCCATCGACGACTGGGGTGGCTTCCACGCAGACCTGCTGGAAACCCCCATCAGGTGGGAGGACGGAATGGTCATACCGTCCGGCGACCCCGGGCTGGGCGTGGTGCTGAACGAAGACGTTGCCAGGGCCCACCCCTATGAGGGTGACGAGTTGCACCTGACCCCGGCCCTCGACCCCCAACCAGCCTCGGAGAACCTGCCGACCTGAACCGCTTCAGGCGACGATTGCTGCCCAACGGTAATGTGTTGACAGGTTCCCGCATTCCGGTATTCTGCCGCCAACATGAACTCCGTGCAGAGCATCGAACGTGCCCTATCCCTCATGGAAGAGGCCGCTCGCCAGCCCGGTGGCCTCGTAGACCTGGCACGGCGGACCGACCTTCCGGTGAGCACGGCAGCGCGCATCCTGGGCACGCTCGAGGGAGCCGAGGCGCTCAAGCGCGGTGGCGACGGCTCGTACCGGATCGGCTCGCTCGTGCGCAGCATGGGCGAGTCTCCTGACCTTGGAACCGACCTCCTTACCGCTTCTGAACACCACCTGTCAGCAATGGCGGCCGACCTCGACGAGGCGGCCTGCATCGCGACGGTTGTCGGCCACGACGTCGTGACCGTGCGCCAGGTCGACTCACCAAAGCCCATCCAGGCCGAGAACTGGACCGGCACCCGGGTTCCCCTGCACGCCGGATCGGCCGGCTTCGTGATCCTGGCAACATGGACCGAAGAGGAAGTGGAGGAGTTCCTCGTAGGCAACCTGCCCTCGTTCACCGACAACACCGTTGTAGATCCAGATTCCCTCCGGTCGTTGATCAGTAAGGTCCGACTCAGACGCGTCATCTGGACCCATGGCGAGTACGTGGATGGTCTCTCGAGTTGTGCTGCAGCAATCCTGGATGCACGCGGCAACTCGATCGGGGCCCTCTACACCTACGGGCCCAGCTACCGGTTCCCCACACCCGACACAGGTGGGGACATCGCAGCACAGGTGCTTAAAAGGGCCGACCAGATATCGGCAGATCTCGGCTACAGAAACCCAGGTGGTGGTTCCCGATGACACGGCGCGGAAGGAGCGCAAGGGAAGGTGCACGGTCACGAACCCGAAACGTGGCTGCAGACCAACCGCCGTTCGAGCAGCCCCGGATGCGCCTCGACCCGATCAGGGCCGTCTCCGACGACGAGCTGGAGTCAATCCACCAGGCATCCCTACGGGTCCTGTCGGACACCGGCATTGACTTCCTCGACGAGACCGCCCGCCAACAGCTCTCCGAAGCAGGTGCCGAGGTCGACGGAGACAGGGTCCGCTTCGACCCTGACCTGATCCTGAACCTGGTCAAGACAGCTCCTGAAGAGTTCACCCTCCACGGGGTGCGCCCCGAACGAAACCTCACCATGGGCGGAAAGTTCATCACCAACACCTCCGTGGCCAGCCCACCGTTTGTGACCGGCCTCGGCCGCGACCGGCGCGACGGGAACCGCGACGACTACCGCAACCTGTTGAAGTTGGGTCAGGTACTCAACATCATCCACACCTCGGCCGGCTACCCGGTTGAGCCCATGGACATCCACCCTTCGGTGCGCCACCTTCACGCAACCCACGACATGTTGACGCTCTCGGACAAACCGCCCTTCGTCTACAGCCTCAGCAGGCAGCGCAACATCGACGCCATAGAGATGACCCGCATCGCAAGAGCCGTCGATGATGCAACCATCGACGAGCAGGCTTGCATCATCTCGGTGATCAACGCCAGCACACCGCTTCGCTACGACACGGTCATGCTTCACGGCATCCAGGAGATGTCAGCCAGGAACCAGGTGATCGTGATCACGCCCTTCACCCTGGCCGGCGCCATGGCACCAATCACCGTTGCAGGCGCTCTGGTCCTCCAGAACGCCGAGGCCCTTGCCGGCATCGCCTACACCCAGGTGGTCAGGCCCGGTGCGCCGGTCATCTACGGCGGCTTCACCTCCAACGTGGACATGCGCTCAGGTGCCCCCGCATTCGGCACTCCCGAGTACTGGCAGGCGTGCCTGATCGGGGGCCAGTTGGCTCGGCGCTACGGCCTCCCATACCGGTCCTCGAACGTGAACGCATCCAACAGCGTCGACGCCCAGGCCGCGTACGAGAGCGTGTTCTCCCTGTGGGGGGCGGTCATGGGTGGGGTAAACCTGTTGCTCCACGGGGCCGGTTGGCTGGAGGGTGGCCTGCTGACCTCCTACGAGAAGATGGTCATCGACGCCGACACCCTGAACATGGTGGCTGCCATGCTCAAGCCGATCACCGTCGACGATGCCTCGCTGGCCGTTGAGGCGATCGCCGAGGTAGGGCCGGCAGGCCACTTCTTCGGTACCGCCCACACCCAGGAGCGCTACACCACCGAACACTTTGCTCCGATGGTCTCTGACTGGCGCAACTTCGAGAGTTGGGACGAAGGAGGCCGTGTCGAGGCGCACCAGCGGGCAGAGAAACTGGCCCGTGAACTTCTCGACGCCCACGAGGAGCCGCCCATGGACACCTCCGTTCGTGCTGAACTCGGCGACTTCGTCGCCCGGCGGGTAGCCGAGGGCGGCGTAGAGACTGACTACTGAGCAGTACGAATCCACAAGGAGCCAGACAGATGAAGCAGCAGACGCAGGTGGTGGTAATCGGCGGCGGCGTCGTCGGGTGCAGCGTTCTATACCACCTCACCAAGGCCGGCTGGACCGACGTGGTACTCGTTGAGCGAAAGGAGCTGACCGCTGGATCCACCTGGCATGCGGCAGGTGGCATGCACACCATCAACGGTGACCCGAACGTTGCAGCCCTGCAGCGCTACACGATCCAGCTCTACAGGGACCTCGAGGAGGCCTCGGGGCAGCCGTGTGGAATCCACCTCACAGGCGAGCTGATGCTCGCAGAGAATGAGGAGCGTATGGACTGGCTCCGCATGGTCCATGCCCGCAGCCGCTACCTGGGGATGGACACCGAGCTGATCTCGGTTGCCGAGGCGAAAGAGCACCTCCCCTACATGGAAGAAGAGTTCTTTGTGGGCGCCATGTTCGACCCGGTAGGCGGCCACGTGGACCCCTCGGGCGTCACCCACGCATATGCGGCATGCGCCCGCATGGCCGGGGCCGAGATCTACCGGAACACCTGGGCCGAGGACATCGTCCAACGCGCTGACGGCACCTGGGACGTGGTAACCGAACAGGGCACCATCAACGCCGAGCACATCGTGAACTGCGGCGGCCTCTGGGCCCGCGAGGTTGGGCGGATGTGTGGAATCGAACTACCGATCCTGGCAATGGAGCACCAGTACCTGCTGACCGAGGAGATCCCCGAGCTGAGGTCATGGCTGGATGCGACCGACGGGCACGGCCGCGGCGCCGTCGACTTCGGAGGCGAGATCTACACCAGGGCCGAAGCCGGTGGCCTGCTGCTCGGCACCTACGAGCAGGCCGGTGTCCCCTGGCAGACCAAGGAGACCCCATGGGACTTCGGATCCCAACTGCTCTCTCCCGACCTGGACAGGATTGCTCCCTCGCTCGAGGTGGGATTCGCCCACTTCCCGATTTTCAACGAGGTCGGAATCAAGCAGGTCATCAACGGGCCGTTCACCTTCGCCTCCGACGGCAACCCGCTGATCGGACCCATCCGCGGCCAGCAGGGCCACTGGGTGGCGTGCGGCGTGATGGCCGGGCTCAGCCAGGGTGGCGGCGTGGGACTGGCCATGGCCAACTGGATGACAACCGGCGACCCGGGCTTTGACGTCTGGGGCATGGATGTAGCCCGATACGGCGACTGGACCACACCCGCCTACACGCGGGCCAAGGTGCAGGAGAACTACAGCCGACGCTTCCGCATCTCCTTTCCAAACGAGGAACTCCCAGCGGGTCGCCCGTTGTTCACCTCCCCCATCCACGGTCGCCTCACCGACGCAAACGCCGTCTGGGGCGCCTACTACGGCCTAGAGACCGCTCTGTGGTTCCAACGGCCCGGAGAAGACCCGGTCGAGGACGTCACCTTCCGACGCTCCAATGCCTTTGACGTGGTCGCCGAAGAGGTCAGGGCCGTACGTGAGGGCGTCGGAATGATCGAAACCACAGGCTTCGCCAAACACGAGTTCACCGGCCTCGGTGCCAGAGCTGCACTGGAGAATCTCATGGCCAACCGCATCCCAGCTGAGGGTCGCATGGCCCTGACCCCGATGCTGAACCACAAGGGAATGCTCATCGGAGACTTCACAGTTGCGGCACTTCCAACGGTTCTCGGAGATGACGAGCGGTTCCTGGTGCTCGGGTCCGGCGTGGCCGACGGCTACCACAGCCGCTGGTTCACAGAACACCTGCCAGGCTGCGATGGGCATGTCACCTACAGGTCCCTTGGCAACGAGCTGACCGGGCTCTCCATTGCTGGACCGTCGTCCCGGGACCTGCTGGCATCACTGGCCGAGGAGGACGTGTCAGGCGAGGCGTTCCGGTTCCTCGACATCCGCCCGATGTCGCTCGGCATGATCCCGGCGCTTGTGGGCCGCATCACGTTCACAGGCGACCTCGGCTATGAGATCTGGGTACCTGCATCCCTCCAGGCTCCCCTGTTCGACATGCTCATGGAGGCAGGTGCGGGACACGACCTCCGGCTCTTCGGCCTGAACGCACTCAACAGCATGCGCTTCGACAAGAACTTCGGCGGTTGGGCCACCGAGTACCGACCCATCTACACGCCGTGGGAGGCGCGCATGGGCGTCTTCGTGAAGTTGGACAAGGGCGACTTCATTGGCAGGGAGGCTGCCGCCGCAGCCAGCGAAGCTGGCCCCGATCGGCTTCTGACAGCCTTCACCGTTGATGTCGACGATGCAGACGTGATCGGAAACGAACCGATCTGGCACGACGGAGAGGTTGTTGGCTGGGTCACGTCCGGCGGCTATGCACACTGGTCCCAGGCCTCCTGCGCCCTCGGTTACGTACCTACCTCTCTTGCTGAGGCTGACGAGGGCTTTGAGATCGAGGTCGTAGGGGTAAGACGTTCAGCCAGCCGCATTGCCGAGCCGCTGTTTGATCCCACCGGTTCGAGAATGCGCAGCTAGGAGACGCAGCAAGGCGATGGGAGCTCCCGGAACGAAGCCGGAGAACCCGAACGACCCACTTGTGCGACGTGCGGCGACGATCGGCAACCGGATCGTCATGGGACCCGGAGAGCCGGCCGTCTCCGAATGGGCTGCTGTAGGGCTGGAACTCCCAGACCTGGATGCCATGCAGCGCTACCGCCTCGCTCGTATCCAGGAGAGGCTGGCGGTCGAGGATGTGGCCGGGGTGCTCCTGTTCGACCCCCTCAACCAGATGTACGCCACCAACTCGCCGAACATGCAGATGTGGTTCACACACAACCATGCCCGTTGGGCCTTCGTAGCGACCGACGGCCCGATGATCCTGTTCGACTACCAGGCATGCGAGTTCCTTTCAGCCCACAACCCGTTGATCGATGAGGTTCGCCCGACAACCACATTCACCTACTTTCCGGCAGGCACCCGGGTGGACGAGCGTGCTGAGGAGTTCGCGGTCGAGATCGCCGACCTGGTCCGCACCCACGGCGGTGGCAACAACCGGCTGGCCGTTGACGTGATCCCGCCCGCCGGGTCATCTGCCCTCATTGCCGAGGGCCTGGTACTTACCGATGGAATGGCCGTGATGGAGCGGGCACGGGCCGTCAAGGGCCCTGACGAGATTGCAGCCATGCGGTGTTCTGTCGAGGCCACCCGGATCTCATGTCTGAAGATGTTCGAGGCCATGGAGCCGGGAATGACGGAACAGGCGCTGTGGGCGGTTCTGTGGGCCGAGATGCTGGCCCGTGGCGGTGAGTGGATGGAGTGCCGCCTGCTCGTGTCAGGGCCCCGAACCAACCCATGGTTCCAGGAGTGCAGCAGCCGCGTGATCGAAGACGGCGACTTCGTGGCCTTCGACACGGATCTGGTAGGCGCCTACGGGATGATGACGGACATATCGCGCACCTGGATATGCGGTGATGCAAAACCCACAGCGCAACAGCGACACGTTCACGAACTAGCCGTTGAGCAGGTCACCCGCAACATCGACCTCCTCACACCCGGGCGCACATTCCACGAACTGGTGCACAAGTCGTGGATGCCTTCTGTAGACGACTACCGGCACTACTCCTGCCTGTACCACGGCGTCGGCCAGTGCGACGAATGGCCAGACATCAAGTTCCCCGAGGACTGGGACGCCGGCGGCTACGACGGTGTGCTCGAGGCCGGGATGGTCCTGACCGTCGAGTCCTACGTAGGGGCCTACACCGGCGGACAGGGAATCAAGTTGGAGAACCAGGTTCTTGTCACCGACAACGGGCCCGAGAACCTCTCCCCCTGGTCGCTGGACCTGGATTCCTTCCACATTCTGTAACCCGGCCGACTCTGGATACACACATTGCTACCGGTACCCTCATGCGGTCCGTTCAACCATGCTGGAGAACCCAATGAGCAAGCTTTGTGAGGGTCGCGTCGCAATAGTCACCGGTGCAGGCCGCGGCATCGGAAGGGAACATGCCCTGATGCTGGCCGAGCAGGGCGCCAAGGTCGTCGTCAACGACCTCGGAGGCGACGAGGCAGGCGGTGGCGCCGACCTGACCCCCGCCCAGGAGGTCGTGAACGACATAGCGTCAATGGGTGGCGAGGCCGTCGTCAACGGCTGCAACGTTGCGGATTTCACCGCTGCCGGCGAGATGGTGCAACAGGCACTCGACACCTGGGGTCGGCTCGACATCGTCATCAACAACGCCGGCATCCTGCGGGACCGGATGGTGTTCTCCATGTCCGAAGATGACTGGGACTCTGTCATCGCCGTACACCTGAAGGGCACCTTCGCCCCCACCCACCACGCCGCCACCTACTGGCGCAACCATGTAAAGAGTGGCGGAGAACCCTTCGGGCGCATCATCAACACCGCTTCACCGTCAGGCATCTACGGCAACGTGGGCCAGACCAACTATGGCGCCGCCAAGGCCGGCATCGCCTCCTTTTCGATAATTGCAGCCCAGGAACTGGTGCGCTACGGCGTGACCGTCAACTGCCTGGCCCCCACCGCCCTCTCAAGGCTCACCGAATCGCTCATGGGTGGAGAGGAAAACATCTCCGAGTCGGCGAAGGAAGCCATGTCACCCCGCTGGATCGCCCTGATCGCCACATGGCTCTGCAGCGAAGAGGCCCAGAACGTGACCGGCCGTGTGTTTGACATCCGCGGCAAGCACCTCGGTATCGCCGAGGGCTGGCACCTGGGGCCGACAGCCGAACAGCCCGACGAACCCGGCGAGTTGGGCTCCCTCGTGGAGGACCTCATGAAGGCGGCGCGGCTGAACGCCGACATGTCAGGCGGGGACCATGAGGGTCCCGGCTTTCCTTCCCAGAGTCTCTAGCCCTCAACCCTTCTGACACGGTCCGGGACGTCGCCGGGCAGCGCTCGCTCGCAGACTGCGCTCGCTCGTCGCCACCCGACACCGTCCTCTCCAGCCTTTCGGCTGATGGAGGACCGTAGACACAGTCTCCAGCCCGAACCTCCCCTCCGGTCTGGATCTACCAACTGGCGTTCAGCGCTTTGCTCTGGATAGGGGTTAGTGGCCCTTAAAGTCTGCTTCGCGCTTTTCGATCCAGGCCAGGCCGGCCTCTCTGATATCGCTCGTTGCGAAGTTGACGCTCTGGGAGAGCCCCTCGGCCTCCAGCGCCTGCCCCATTGAGGATGCCGCTCCGTTGTTCAAGAGCGCCTTGCTCATCGAGAGTGCCAGAGGCGGGCCTGCCGATATTCGGGACACGACGTCGTCCACGTGTGCATCCAGTTCCCCTTCGGGAAGCACACGGTTGACCAGGCCGATCCGATCGGCCTCCTCGGCATCGATGACCTCGGCGAGCAGAGCAAGTTCCTTGGCGCGGTGCAGGCCGACCCTTCTGGGCAGAAGCCAGGAACCCCCGAAGTCCAGAGACAGCCCCCGCCGGGCGAAGATCTCTGAGAACCGCGCAGTATCCGCGGCGTAGACCAGGTCACAGCCAAGCGCGATGTTGAGACCGGCGCCGGCAGCGACGCCACGCACCTTTGCCACGACCGGGTGTTGCACATCGTGCAGGGCCATTGCGGCCTCCTTGATGCGGCGCATGTTCCTCAATGGGACAACCGGGGTCTCACCCGAAATCCGGTCAGACTGCCCTGACACGTCGGCGCCGGAACAGAAGTTCCCGCCGGCACCCGTGATCACCACCACCCGTAGGGTGTCGTCGTCGTTCGCCGCCCGACAGATACGCCCAAAGTCCACGAACATCTCCGATGTCATGGCGTTCATGACCTTCGGCCGGTTGACGGTGACGGTCAGGACCGACCCGACCCGGTCAACGAGCAGGTCGTCGGTGCCCTCGATCATGGCGGGACCCTAGCCCCGGCCGACGCGTCGACCCAAAGGCGGCCAGAATGTCGCCAAGGAGCACAATGTCAGGCTGTTGCGACCTCAACATCGTCGTAGGTCTTGTCCCGGCGAAACTCGGTAAGAATCTTCTTTGAGGTCACCGTAAGGATGGCTCCGGCGAACATCGTCAGGAAGGCCCCGGCACCGGTAACCACCTTCAAGTCAGAGACCCTGGCAAGGCTCGCGATCCAGATGATTCCGATCAGTGTCAGGCCACCGCCTACTCCAGCCACCGCAGCACTCCATCTCCATCGACGCTGCTCATCCAAGCCCAACAGGCCGGACGCCGGCACCGTAAGGGCGGCTCCAATGACCGAAACGACGATGGCCAGTTTGGACAGGCCCCCACCATCGTCGCTGAAGCCATCGGTCGTCACCTTGGCGTTCTTGCGGAACTTGTTACGGAGTGAGGTGACCTTGCTGGTGTTGGTAGCCGCAAGCGCGGGGTTCAGCTTGGCTTCCTCACGAAGTATCTCCATCTGCTCCAGAATTTCAGGTGGAAGTTCAGATCCCGGGCGTTCGTCAAAGGTCCAGCCCGAGTAGCCACCGACAACCACCAGCACAACGACAAGTACCCCAGTTGCCATTCGACCCCATCCCACAATCCGATCAAGGGGACGGAACGCTGAGTAGGGGGCTGTCTGGAGGGCCAGCAGGGAGCCAACAAGCATGACGGCACTAGCCAAAACTGCCACCAGCACTCCAGGCCCGCGGCTATAGGCCTCAACATCCATGTGGGGTGAAACAACCCAGTAGGTAACCGAGGCGACCAGCATGCAGGCCGAGGCGATCACCATCGCATCGGCAGAGAACCAGCGCGAGCCGGACCTGATAGACACGGCCGCGACAATGCCGATAACCAGCGCGGCAATAATCTGCGTGTCAAGGAAGACAGCGGAGTCGCCGACGCTCCCCAGGATCAGCCACCGCATGAGAACCCCGGACAGAACCCCGGTTGTCAGGGAGATCCTCTGGTCAAACCGCTGACCCACCAGCACGTAGACGACCGCTGCGGCAGCCAGCGCAACGAGACCCCTTACAGCCAGCAGGCTGGTGACCGGTGATACGACCAGGCCAACCAGCGCTATGACCAGACCAGCGCCGAGGTTGTTCCAGGTGTTTCTGGACGCATCAAGCAGGTTGTAACGATCCAGAGCGAACACGGCACCAGCAGCGATTGCCGCCACGGCTACAGCCAGAATCTCTGCTGCCAACCCGGCGGGCGTCTCAAACCAGAATCCAAGGACGCTGGCGGTGAGGGCCCAGACGCCGACAGCACGCCAGTGGACCGGTACCGAGGTCTTTGCCAGTCCAAGCACCAGGGCCAGAATGGCTGGTACGGCAATCGACTCTATTGCCACTGCCCAGACAGACTGTGCCTCGGATCCGGCAAGGTTGGCAAGCGTTACGTAGCCATCGAACTGAGCAAAGATCGGGAATACAAATATGGTGGCAAAGACTCCGACGGCAGCCGCCACCAGGCCACCAGGCCCAAGAAGACGACCAATCCCGCCAGTCCAGAACAGGCATGACCCGGCTGCCATGATCGCGAAGAAGCCCATGAACAAAACGACTATGCCCGCCCAACTACCCCCGGAGGCCTGGTAGCCGTTGAAGGACTGGCCAACCAGGTCGATGTCGACCGCACGCGAGTGGCTTGAAAGCAGGCCGGCATTGCTGCCCCAGGTCATCAAGGTGGAGATGACAGCAGCCACACCACCCAGTCCCACGATGGCCATGCCGATGCGTTCCCGTCCTGTCGAAACTACCTCGTGCTCGACATGAACGGCCTTGCTGGCCTTTAGGTCCTCGGTCTCGGCCGCCTCGATCTTCCTAAGGAGTTCCTCCGGGTCACGGCGTTGGCTCATGGCCTCTCTGATCCGCGTCAGGAGACTGGCGCCGCCCTCCTCAGGCTGAGAAAGGCGGTCAAGCACAACGGCAACGGTCCACAGGGCGAGGCCGGAGGAGATTCCAAGCCCCACGTCGAGATTCTGGACAGCCCGGAACACAAGCAGACCCAACCCTGAGGCTCCCATGATTGCAGCGATGCCAACCATGGCGATCGCCAACATGAGGGTCTGGTTGAGCCCCGCCATGATCGATGGCTTGGCCAGAGGCAACTGGACATCGGTCAAGACGCGAAGTTCGGTCGCCCCATAGGCCCTGCTGGCCTCCACCACATCCTCAGGGACATGTCTGATTCCCAGGTTGACCATGCGCACCAGAGGGGGCAGGGCGTAGATCATTGTCACCATGGTTGCCGGGACCACGCCGATGCTGAAGAAGAACACAAACGGCACCATGTAGACAAAGGTGTGCACGGTCTGCATGGCGTCCAGAATCGGTCTGATCACGTTCCACGCGGAGTCCACCCGGGCGCAGAGGACCCCAAGTGGTATCCCGATAAGAGCGCAGAGCCCGACGGCTACGAGGACCATGCCAATGGTGCGCATGGTCTCCAACCAGTACATGGAGCCGAGAAGGCCGCACATGACCAGACCTGCTCCCGACATGAGGCCGACCTTGGGGGTGCGAACCAGTGAACCCAGGACAACGGTGAAGATGACTACCAGATACCAGGGAATGACCAGAAGGAAGTCGTTGACCATGTTCTCGAGCAGAAAGTCGAAAGGCCACTTGACAGCGCTCAGAAACCACTCGGCGTTGAGGTCAAGCCAGTCGACCATCTGGTCGAACCAGTGGCCGATGGGCAACTGGAACTGGTCTAGGACGTTGGTGTCTGACAGCCCGACGTTTTCTGCACGGCCCGTCCAGTCGCCGGTCTCGGCAGCAAGGATCCAATGGGCGAAGCTCACAGGAAGACCTCCCTCTCGAAGCCGTCTACCAACTGCTCGACGCGGCCCATCTCCTCCATGATCTCCTGTGGCTCGAGCTCGCCCACGAGAAGTCCTGCATCATCAACCACCGCGATCGGGATACCTCTCCCTGCCGCCGCGTAGTTCTCATTGAACCGTGCCGCTGCAGTGGTCGTGTCGAAGTCGGTCCGCAGAACCGAAGCCAGGTCCGTAGTGCCATGGGCGAGGGCCGTCGCTGCATCGGTCCTGGTCAGCATGCCGGTCGGGTGACCGTCGGTGTCACATACAAATCCACCCCGGCGTTCCCCCAGTGCGTCCAGGCACTCGGTAAGGGTCCGATCCTCATCGAGGAGGATCGCCGGGTGCATGATCTTCCCAACGTCGATGACACGGCCCTGATCAACATCCTGCACGAACTCCGCCACGTAACCGTCGGCCGGCTGGGTGAGGATCTCCTCGGGTGTGCCTATCTGAATGACCTTTCCGTCGCGCAAGATGCACACCCGATTGCCTAGCCGTAGCGCCTCATTGAGATCATGGGTGATGAAGAGAATTGTCTTGTGGAGCTTGGACTGGATGGCCATCAGTTCATCCTGCATCTGGCGTCGGATGAGAGGATCGAGGGCGCTGAAGGCCTCATCCATGAGAAGGATGTCTGGATCGGTGCACAGCGCCCTAGCGAGGCCGACACGCTGTTGCATGCCGCCCGAGAGTTCCCTCGGGGAGTTGAAGGCGTAGGCCTCGAGACCGACCATGGCCAGAGCCTCTATGGCGGCCTCGTGACGATCATCCTTCTCGACGCCCTGAACCTTCAGGCCGTATGCGGTGTTGTCGATCACGTTGCGGTGGGGGAAGAGCGCAAAGTGCTGAAACACCATGGAGAGCTTCTCGCGGCGGAAGGCCTGCAGCGCCGCTCCTTTCAGCTGCTGAACGTCGATCCCCTCCACGATGACCCGACCATGGGTCACATCATGAAGTTTGTTTACGGTTCGAATGGCTGTGGATTTGCCGGAACCGGACAACCCCATGACCACGAAGATCTCGCCCCTGTTGACCGAGAACGAGATGTCCCGCATGCCGACCACGTGCCGGGTCTGACGCTGCACCTCGTCCTTGCCCACACCAGAGGAACACAGATCAAACGCCCGACCCCGCGGGTTCGGGCCGAAGATCTTGTACACGTTCTCAAGTGCAATGATTGGCTCTTCGTCCGACATTCGTTCCCCCATGGTGATGCGGTACCCGCCTACGGCCAATCGTCCCTACGAGCCGAGATGTCCCAGTCGCGAGGACCAAGGTAACACGACGGTTTCAACCGTTCCAGAGGCTCCCGGCAGGCGGCAAAGACCCGAGATCGGTGTGGAGGCCGGGCCCTGCGGGCCCGGCCTCCACACCGATCCAGTTACCCACCCCCGATCAGGGGGCGGGGAACCGAGTCAACTATTCAACTGAATCAACCAGCCGCCGCCTCGGCGATCCATCCCGCCACAGCATCGGCGTTGTCGGCCATCCAACCCGTCGCCAACTCGACGACATGGGCTTCTGAACCGTCACCATCGGTCTGGTCGACCTGCAGGAACGAAAGGTCCAGAATGGACGGCTTGACCAACGGCAGCAACCTGCGCATGAACGGGTTGGCATCCAGCACCGACGTGTTCGCCGAAACCTGAATGTCTGCGGCCGACCAGCCCAGCTGACATGGCTGCGTGCACATGTCGGCGCCGAAGGCGGTGAAGCCACCTTCTTGCTGGTGGTTCTCGCCACCTTCCTTGCCCAACGGGTTCGAGTCATCAAGCACCGCTTCAACGGACAACCAGAGAACGTTGTCTCCAGGCACCAGAATCGTCAGGTAAGAAGCCGGCGACCAGGTGTAGATAATTCCCGGCTCATCATTGTTTACGCGGTTCACCATCTCAGCAAACATTGCGTCGTAGTCAGCCTTGGTTTCCACCAGGTTGTCCCACGGCTCAGTGCCGTTACCGAAAGCAATCTGGTTCTCGATGATGTCGTCACAGGTCCACGACTCCGGGCAACCAAGAATCTCGCCCTTGCCGTCACCATCGGTGTCCAGTGCGCCGTAGAGCGCCGGATCACGGTTGATCTGATCCATGGTCGAGATGTTGTTGGCCTCAGCCCAGCTCTTGGTGATCAGGAAACCCTGCACACCAGAATCCTGGAACAGGCCAGGCACGGCCTCTACGTGATCACCAACGATCGAACCATCGGTCAACTCGTTCTCGTACCACGAGAAGTGACCCGGGTACCAGCTGTTGGCCCACAGGTCACAAGTGCCCTCAGCCATAGCCGTGTAGCCGTTGGAGGGGCCCAACTCGATCACGGAAGGATCAGAAACCGAGTAACCAGCCTGCTGAAGGACCTGCCGCACGATCTCAGACTGAATGTAAGCAGAAGCCCAGTTCGCACGACACATAGTCAACTCCACACCCGTACCGGGCGTCAGGTTTACCGGAGCCGCCGCCTCGGCGATCCATCCCGCCACAGCATCGGCGTTGTCGGCCATCCAACCCGTCGCCAACTCGACGACATGGGCTTCTGAACCGTCACCATCGGTCTGGTCGACCTGCAGGAACGAAAGGTCCAGAATGGACGGCTTGACCAACGGCAGCAACCTGCGCATGAACGGGTTGGCATCCAGCACCGACGTGTTCGCCGAAACCTGAATGTCTGCGGCCGACCAGCCCAGCTGACATGGCTGCGTGCACATGTCGGCGCCGAAGGCGGTGAAGCCACCTTCTTGCTGGTGGTTCTCGCCACCTTCCTTGCCCAACGGGTTCGAGTCATCAAGCACCGCTTCAACGGACAACCAGAGAACGTTGTCTCCAGGCACCAGAATCGTCAGGTAAGAAGCCGGCGACCAGGTGTAGATAATTCCCGGCTCATCATTGTTTACGCGGTTCACCATCTCAGCAAACATTGCGTCGTAGTCAGCCTTGGTTTCCACCAGGTTGTCCCACGGCTCAGTGCCGTTACCGAAAGCAATCTGGTTCTCGATGATGTCGTCACAGGTCCACGACTCCGGGCAACCAAGAATCTCGCCCTTGCCGTCACCATCGGTGTCCAGTGCGCCGTAGAGCGCCGGATCACGGTTGATCTGATCCATGGTCGAGATGTTGTTGGCCTCAGCCCAGCTCTTGGTGATCAGGAAACCCTGCACACCAGAATCCTGGAACAGGCCAGGCACGGCCTCTACGTGATCACCAACGATCGAACCATCGGTCAACTCGTTCTCGTACCACGAGAAGTGACCCGGGTACCAGCTGTTGGCCCACAGGTCACAAGTGCCCTCAGCCATAGCCGTGTAGCCGTTGGAGGGGCCCAACTCGATCACGGAAGGATCAGAAACCGAGTAACCAGCCTGCTGAAGGACCTGCCGCACGATCTCAGACTGAATGTAAGCAGAAGCCCAGTTCGCACGACACATAGTCAACTCCACACCCGTACCGGGCGTCAGGTTTACCGGAGCCGCTGCGGCTGCGATGTCGCCTACCTGGGTTGCTCCCAGGGGTGCGTATTCGTAGACGACGTTGGCTGTTGAGGCGTCGTAGTCGGCGATGTCGATGTTTTGGATGACGGTGATCTTTGATGACGAACAGTCACCAAAGGCGTCACAAGACATCGTGCCGATCAGACCCGAATAGCCCGTGACACCGTTGAGGTATTCACGCACA